>ERZ1292625.29-Hain-H41-01um-R1-29-length-241547-cov-10_pt1 | contig 241547 bp, 226 predicted proteins | sample MGYA00564400_ERZ1292625 | MGnify/ENA primary metagenome ERZ1292625 (study PRJEB36523, sample SAMEA6512639) | groundwater metagenome | collected 2019-01-08 | study: AquaDiva: Metagenomics assemblies of 32 groundwater samples | reverse complement strand
TTGCGGCTTCTAGTTCGCTGGGGGTATCTGTCCCTATACGATAAATTTTTCCGTTCTTCATAGTTATCTCAACTGCGTCAAAACCGGAAACATTGTAAATCCACATATACGGCCAAAACCAGACTTTCACTCCCCATCCGTAGTACCAGTGATTCTTTACTGACTGAACTGAAGCTATCTGATTAAGTGGAAACATCTTGACGAAAATTCCATAGCCAAATTTGATCCGAAGACAGTTTTCATCAATGGACGCTGTCAGCGTTACAAACGATGCAAGAATAAATAGAATTAATGCCATTATGGAAGTAATGGCAAAATTTGTGCCGGAGTAGTACGAGGGAGACTCGGCCCGAGCCGTAATCTGGGCCCATGCAAAAAGCACCAGCACGGCCAGCATGATAACCAGCATCAGGTAACCAATTTGAGTGTGTTTGTATGTGATCATAATTTTTTGATTTCAAATTTTCCTTTGGCGGCAAATTCTTTTTAAAACAAGACGAGTTGTCTTCTTCTAATTTGCTTTTTCCCAATTGGCGGTGAGGGTGAGATTCGAACTCACGATACCTTTTTGAGGTATAGCAGTTTTCAAGACTGCCGCCTTAAACCACTCGGCCACCTCACCATTTTAATTTAAGCAGGATTATGATTTACAATTTTTCCGCTTTTATTATTGTATTATTGCGAATTTTTAGAGAAAAATCCAGTTTAGCGCTAAAATTATCACCAAATAATAAACACAGCCCCCCACCATATATGGTGGGGGGCTGTGTTTATTAAAAACTATTAACAATTCTTGCTAAGCCGGCTTGCTTTGGGATTTTTCCGTTTCAAATTTCTCTCTCGTTCTCCAAAAAGCAACTGCTCCGATAAGCAAAATAATAACAACTATTCCGCCGATTTTTGGATTAAATAAGAATTTTACGGCTGCTAATAACGAACTTCCGTTTTCATTTTCAACTACAGGCTCATTTTCTTCGGCAAACATATCGGATTTCGAAAATGCGAGCTCATCTGATTTTTCCGAAACTGCTTTTGATTTTTCCTCAATATCAACAACTGCTACGGGTACTTTTGGCGCTAATGGATTTGCTGAAACAGCTAAAGATTTTTGCCCTATTGCAACGCTGATCTGAATCAAACTTTTATTAATATCCATAAGGGCCGTGATAATCTGGCTGGTATTGGGCGGTAAAGTCTGGGTTTGGCTTAACGCTAATTGAAGATTCTGCAAAACTCCGGTTAAAGCAATAAGCGATTGCTGAAGCATTGCCATTTCCTCTGCGGTTAAAACAACTTGATTCGGATTTTCCGCGGCTTGAGTTTGAGGCGCATAAAGCATAAACGCTCCGATTGCAATAACAACTATTCCAAAATAAATTATCTTTGACATATTAATTAATTTTCTATAAGCGACCTTTTTCAAGCAACCATATTCTTTCGTATTCTTAAATCAAAGAACTCCTATCTTTAGAGCTGGTATAAACTATACCAAAGGCGGATTAACAATTCAAATAAAATGCAAATACGGCTCTCCGCCAGTTGGCGGATATACATGAGCCGTATTTCAACTAGATTTGACGCTGATTTTTGAAGTATCGGCTCATCCTATTTGGCGGGATGAGCCGTATTTTGATAAAATTTTCATGCGTAATTTTAAATCAACTTACTGCATTAATAATGCAATTATAACCACAATAAGAAAAACAACGAGCCACGCCAAGGTGGCAAAGAGTAAAATAATCGCTTCTTTTTTTAAGCCGTTAAAATATAAGTAAATAGGTTTTCCCAAGACCAAAAGACCGGTAATAGTTGCCGATATAATCAATAAAAGTAGCATGAAAATCGGAATAAGCAATCCGGCCGGCTCTTTGAAAATTTCTTTCGCATTAAAAAGCACCCATGCCACTATTAATACATATACAAAAACACCTGATGCATTTATTAAACTTTTTAAAATATAGTCGTATTTTTTCATAGATTTATTTGGATATAAATGGTTTATCGTGGATTTGGACCTGAGGGGAATCGAACCCCTATCTCCCGGATGCAAACCGGGTGCTCTGCCACTAAGCTACAGGCCCATTTTGGACCTAGGCGGAATTGAACCGCCGTCTCGGCAACTTGCCCCCACACCAAACGCGTTATTGGACCCAACCGGAATCGAACCGGTGTCTCGTCAATGCGAATGACGTGTTCTACCACTGAACCATAGGCCCATTTTGACGTTATGGTGTGGGGGTGAAAATGCCGCGTTCTGCCACTAAACCATAGGCCCATTGAAAAATTCAAATATAGTATAGTGTTTCTCTCGCAAAAAATCAAAATTGTTAACCTTCCAATTGCAATTAGCGCGACAATTGCTATAATTCCAGCGGATCTTCAAACTTAAAAATGAAAGGAGGAACCGCAATGGATATACATATAAGGCAAAAACTTTTTGAAGCGCTTGTAAAGTTCAAACTGATACGAAAAAGTCAGCCGTCTGTTTTTCGCGCTTTTCTAGAAGGAAAACTTTTTGAAAAAGATTTGCTGGAGCCATTGTTAGAAATTGAACTCTTGACTCAAATGAAAGAAATTAAAGCGATAAATCAATTTCTGAAAGAAGTTCGTTCTGCTGATTATGTGTCTTATCACGAAAAAGTGATCAGCGAAGAATTTTTTAAGAAGGTAATAGAACCTTTAGAAAAACTCGTTGGATGGAAAAAACCGGAAGAAAAAATGCCAAATGAATTGGCTAAAGAACTTAATAATAAGACAGAGGGCAGAACAATAAAAGAAAAAAGAGAAAAGATGAGCGGTTTTATGAAAACAGCAATTATTGGCGGCACTATCGCAACACTACTAGGCGTAGGCATAGGCGCTGGATATAGTCTTTTTAGACCTAAGGAAAATCCAAAAAATAAAGGCAAGGCCGAGAAGTAATTCTCGGCCTTTTTATTTAATATTTTTAATTTAACTAATTATTAAGATATTTTACGAAAAACTTTAGCCCAATAAATTTCCAAGACCGCTAAATCCGCCCATTTTTGACATCATAATAGCCCTTAATTTTTTATTGCTCTCGTCTATCGCCTCTTTAATTGATTCTTCAAGAAGCGATTTGTTTGACATAAGGTTGTCATCAACAAAAACTGATTTTATGTTTTGGTTGCCGTCCATTGTTATTTTTACCAAATTATTCGCAGAGCTTCCGATTATTTCTTCAGCCGAAAGCATATTTTGCAAAACTTCCGCCTGCTTTCTCATTTCATTAAATTGTTTTAGTTTGTCAAACATAGACTAGCGATAGGTAATTTGGTAATTGGTAATTAGGTGGTTGGTGGTCAGTTGTCGGTGGTAGTTGTTAATAGTCAGTGATCAATTGCCAATTATCAGTTGTCGGTTGTTAGTTGTAGGTCATTATTAGTTGTCGGACTGCTGGGAATCGAACCCAGGCCTCACACTCCCGAAGCGTGTATACTACCACTATACTACAGTCCGTTTTTGCAGTTAATAAATAATAGCAAATTTTACAAAATAAAAAAGGGGTTCCGTTAGGAGACCCCCTGTTTCCGTTAATGTTGCCGTTTGCCCGAACGGCGGGTGAAGCTGGTCAGCCATATTTGATCATGCCGGTTTCCGGGCTCTTATCACTTTTCAATTTTTTTGTGAATACGAATAACCCCGTTCCTTCTCCGGGCGGAGAAAGGCCTCCAGTGGTCGCACGCTCAAAACCAATACAGCAGGAATCGAGCTGTTCCTCCAAAGTCGGATTGTAGCTCCTTGAGGAACTTCCTCCTTTAGCGGTTTTAATCACCAAGGCCGCCATGCCCGCAATCATGACGAATAATACTATCAGAACCGCGAACAAAGTTTCTTCCACATTAATCACCTCCTTTTTATTTAGCAGCCCTTAAAACAAAGCCAATTTACCTCCTTTTTAAAAATTTTAACTCAAAAAGCTGTTTTAATTATAACTTCTTGCCAGTAATTTGTCAAAATTAACAAAATTAAAAACGGGAATAGAAATTATCTATCCCCGTTGAATATATTTTAAAATAATTATTTACTGGAAAGAACTTCTTCAGCCGCTTCTTTTTCGATTGTTTTTTTAAAGGCTACAAGCTCTTCAACCGGTATTCCTGTTTTTTTGGAAATAACATTTATTGTTTTTTTATTAAAGTCAAAATGCCGGGAACTCTTTTTCTTGATTTCATACTTTAACAATTTATACGCTATCTCGTTCATGTCTTCCTCTGTCATCATTTTCATTTTTAATTTCTCCTTTTCAATCAGATTTTTAAAATTTTAGCAGATACAACCGCTTATGCATCCTACAACATAATGATTGTTATTATTTTATTGACCATGCTGGCTAAAATATAGGTAGATATTACTATCGCGATAAACAGCAAAACTTCCATTCTCATAATTCTCAATCTCCTTTTTCAAATTTCTATTTAAAATTATATTCTGTTTTGTATATTTTGTCAAACATGATGCTTCCCTTTCATCTCCTCAACAACGCCTTCCTCGAATTCTTCCTTTTTATCCCTCGCCTGTTTTGATAATTTTTCTAATTCTTTTTCTGACAACTTTCCCAATTCTTTAATTCTAATTTCTAATTTCTTTTTATCATTTTTATTCGGCTCTTCAATAACTTCCTCAAGCAATACTGATAAAATTTGGCCGACTTTCGGTCCGGGCTTTATTTTTAAAATTTCCATTAAATCGCTGCCATTAACCTTCAGCATTTTTGGCGAAATCGGGTCGTGCTTTACTTTTTCAATCATAAAAAGCAAATGCCTTAATTTATAAGGAATTGCTTTGGGCACGCCGGAGCCGATTCTATCCGCTTCCCTTATTTTGATTAAATCATCAACGTGCTCCGACCCGACTCGGCGCAAAAATCTGCGAACTCCTGATTCAGTCACTTCGCCGACATTATAATAAAACAAATGATAACGGACTAAATGAATAACAAGTTCTGAAATATCTTTGGAAAAACTCAAGCGGTCCATAATTCGCGCGGCTATTTTTGCGCCAACAACTTCGTGATTATAAAAAGTTGAATTCGGCCCTTCACCGGCTTTTGTTTTTGGTTTTCCCACATCATGCAAAAGAGAAGCTAAGCGAATCTCGAAAGAATATTCTTTTTTAGCCGCATAATCCAAAGCGCGCAAATTATGCTCCCAAACCGTATAAATATGATGTTTATTTTGGCCGACATTAATTCCTTCTCTTAGCTCCGGAATTATATATTTTAAAAGCCCTGCTTCTTCTAAAAGCTCTATGCCTTTTTTTGCATTTGGCGTCATAATAATTTTTTTAAACTCGTCGCTGATTCTTTCTTTGGCAATCATTTCCAATAACCCGCTTTTTTCTTTTATCGCCTTAAAAGTTTTTTCTTCTATTTCCCAGCCCGAGGCTGGTCCGCCTTGGGCGGAAAAATCAAGTTGCACCGCAAACCTCACTGCTCGTATTAATCTTAAGGCGTCTTCATTAAACCTTTGTATCGGATCGCCGACTGTTTTGATAATTTTATTTTTAATATCAAATTGACCGCCATGTGGATCAATAATTTTATCCGCCATATCTTCGCTTAAACCAAAAGCAAGCGCGTTAATTGTAAAATCGCGACGGCTTAAATCTTCTTCAATGGTTTTGGCAAACTTAATTTCATCCGGATGGCGCTTATCCGTATATTTTCCTTCCACGCGAAAAGTGGTGATTTCCACAATTTTTAATTTCGGATCTTCTGAATCGGTTTTCACCGCTACTGTGCCAAAATTATTTTCATAAACGCTTTCTGGAAATATTTTCTGAATTTCTTCCGGCTTAGCATCCGTTGTTATATCCCAGTCTTTCGGCGCTTTTTTAAGTAAAAGGTCGCGGACACAACCGCCCACCAAATAAGCCTGAAAATTAGCTTTACTCAATTTTTCAGAAATATTCTTAATTTCCAAGGGAATTTTTTTAATCATTTTCTAATAATAAACTATTTTAATACTAAATTAAACTAAAATATGATAAAATTTAACAAATAAATATGGTAAATATAAATAAAAGGAAATCAGCTTTCTCACTTTTAGAGCTTTTGATTGTTATGGGTGTTCTAGCTATTTTAACCACTACCGTGGTTTTGATTATTAATCCTGTTGAGCTTTTAAAAGAGGGGCGTGATTCAAAAAGAATAGTCGATATTAGAAGCATTGACGAAGCTATCCAATTGGCGCAAGCCGATAATCTCTCCTTGTCTTTGGGATCTCCAAATGTCGTCTATCTTTCACTTCCAGACACTAATTCAAACTGCTCAAGTTATTCATTGCCATCTCTGCCGATTGGCTACAGCTATACTTGCCAATCAGCATCAAATTTTCAAAAAGTCGACGGCACGGGCTGGCTGCCAATAGATTTTACCGCTTTATCCACGGGATCTCCTTTTCCGGTTTTGCCAATTGATCCTGAAAACGATGACAATAATAATCTCTACTATACCTATGAAAACGGTTATATTTTAACGGCTGGGCTTCTATCGAATGAATATATTCAAGAAGTGGCTCAAAAAGACGAGGGCTTAAACCCTTTGAGATTTGAAATCGGCAGCGGAATAAGCATCTTAAGCATTCCAACTAATGGCCTCATCGCTTATTGGCCGCTAGAGGGAAATTTTAACGATTACTCCGGCCGCGGCCATAACGGAACGCCGATGGGAGGAGTGGAGTCGTCTTTTGTTGCCGGCAAAAGCGGTCAGGCAGTTAATTTTGACGGCATTAATGATTACGCAAATGTTGTAAGCGGAGATTTAAATGATTTTGTTTTTAATAATGGCCAAGATATGACTGTTAGTTTTTGGGGAAAAGATCTTACTCTTGTTTCGTGGGTTAATAGAATCTTGGGATATAGATCAACGGATTCGGCGCTTATTGGCTTGCAAAACAGCGGGGGTTGGAATAATAGATTGAATTATTATGCTTCTTCTATGGAATATAGGTCAAATGAATTAACAATTACTCCGGGCGTTTGGCATAATTTTACGATCGTCAAACAAAGCGACACTATTTATCATTATTTCGACAATGTATTAAGCGGCACTCCTCAAATCGCTAATCCACAAACAGATACTACCGGTATTTACATAGGAGCAAGATGCTACGGTCTTTGCGGAGGAGCGCCAAACGGCATAGGCGAATATACTCAAGGCGCGGTTGATCAGATTCGCGTTTATAACCGCGCGCTTTCAACTTCAGAAATCCAGGCGCTTTATCAACTCGGACAATAATTAAGACAAAAGATTGAATTTTATTGAATTTAATTATAGACTAGGTAGGTTAAAATGTCCTCGTAGTGAAATGGATATCACGACAGGCTTCGAACCTGTTATTGGGGGTTCGAATCCCTCCGAGGACACACACCGTGTTGCCGAGAACAAACCAATTTATTGGCTTGTGTGAGGGATTAGAAGGGTTTGCGATGCGTATTATGAGCAAAGCGAATATAATTAATGCGCCGCAAACACCGGGATGAATCCCTCCGAGGACACACAAAACGGCATCCCTAGCTCAATCGGCAGAGCAGATCCCTCTTAAGGATAAGGTTCTGGGTTCGATTCCCAGGGGATGCACTAATTCATAATAAACTGCGCATATCTACGTTAATCTATGAATAAAACTGTTTTTATAATCCACGGTTGTTCCTCAAATATTGAAAAGGCAAAGAATCCAGAAACAAGAACATATGATAAATACTGGATTCCTTGGATTAAGAAGGAGCTTACTGCGCGAAACATACAAGCAGAGATGCCGCTTATGCCTACCCCATGGGAACCCGACTACGAAAAGTTTAAGACGGAGTTTGAGAAGCGCGAAATTGGAGAAAATGCCATTTTAATTGGTCATAGTTGCGGATGCGCCTTTTTGGTGCGATGGCTTGGGGAAACAAAGAAAAAGATTGCGAAACTTATTCTTGTTGCTCCCTGGAAAATTCCAAACAAGGATGATGAGTTCAAAAAAGCGTTTTACAATTATCCGATTGACGAAAACATTAAATCACGAGTTGGCAGAATTATAATGTTCACCGCCGATGACGAAAAAGATGACGGCAAGAAAAGTTTGAAAATTTTCCACAAAGCGCTTGGCGGCGAGGTAATTAAACTGAGTGGGCGCGGACATTACACGATGAGCGATATGGGAACGGAGGAATTTCCAGAATTGTTGAAAGCTGTATTGGAATAAATTAAGATGGATTGGCAACTGATTGAAGCACTCCTTGTAAAAACTTTAATTCCCGCAATATTCGGTTCCAATCCAGTCTTCGTAAGAACACTAATAACTAATAACCATTGACCGATAAGTCATGACTGTTAATTTTTAATTTATGCTATAATTTTAATTATGTCATACACTGCAAAAAATTTTGAAAATTTAATCGGGCTTTCGGGACTTAGCGATACTTTACTCAAAAATCATTTCACTCTTTATCAGGGCTATGTTAATAATTTCAATAAACTTAATGATATTTTGGTGGCGATGGAAAAAGAAGAAAAATTCGGCGCGCCGGAATATGCGGAATTAAACAGAAGATTGGGTTGGGAATGGAACGGCATGCGCTTGCACGAATATTATTTTGAGAATCTGACAAAAGAACCGAAAGAGCTTGATAAAAATTCCGAACTTTATAAAAAAATATCTGAAGAGTGGGGCTCTTATGAAATGTTTGAAAAAGATTTCAAATCAATGGCTGCGATGAGAGGCATTGGCTGGATAATTCTTTATTATGACAAGAACGCTAACCGCTTATTTAATGTCTGGATAAACGAACATGATACGGGCCATTTTTCCGGCGCCACTCCCCTTTTAATAATGGATGTTTTTGAACACGCGTATATGCTTGATTACGGAATAAAAAAAGCGGATTATATTGAAACTTTTTTTAAGGCGATTGATTGGGACGCGGCTAATAACCGCCTAAAAAACTAACAAGCTATAAACAAAATGTCTTGGATAATTTTTGCAATCTTATCAGCAGTTTTTGCGGCACTCGTGGCAATTTTCGGCAAAATTGGCATTCAAAATATTGATTCAACTCTAGCCACTACTGTTAGAGCTTTTATAATGTTTGCCTTTTTGGCAATTGTCTCCTTATTTCTAGGAAAAGCCGAACTCATTTTTTCGATTGATAAAAAAGCATTTACTTTTATCTTATTTTCCGGCATTGCCGGAGCGCTCTCCTGGCTTTTTTATTTTTTAGCGCTAAAAACCGGGTTTGCTTCTAGCGTTGTGGCTATTGACCGGTTAAGCGTAGTTTTTGTGGTAATTTTAGCTTTCTTATTTTTAGGCGAAAAATTAAGCGTCCAAACCATGATTGGAGCCGCGATGCTTACGGCTGGCGCAATCTTGATAGTTTGGAAATAATTTACTAATATTATTTGAGCGCGGGTATCGTATAGTGGCTATTATACCTCCTTGCCAAGGAGGAGATGGCGGTTCAATTCCGCTTACCCGCTCCATATACCAAAAACCTCCGGCAGTGCCTGCCGGAGGTTTTTGCTTGTAATGGCCCCTAAAAAGTGCAATAATAGTGAAACTAAAAGGTAACTTTATCGTTATATATGTTAGATGGCGAGAAAAACATAATTGAACGCGCCATTGGCGGTGAGGCTTCGGCCTTTGGCTTACTTTACGATCATTACCAACCGCAAATTTACCGGTTTGTCTATCTTAAAGTCAGCCATCGTGAGGAGGCCGAAGATCTCACCCATCAAGTATTTTTAAGCGCCTGGCAGAATATCACGAAATATCAATACCAAGGGCATCTTTTCTCAAGTTGGCTTTATTCCATTGCCCGAAACAAAGTAATAGACCATTACCGCACAAGAAAACCGCTGACAAATATAGAATTCGTAGCAGAAACAGAAATTCAAATTAACAGCAATGGCGAATTAAATCTGGATGGCCGCATTGAAATGGAGAAAGTCAAAAAAGCCATCGTAAGTCTTCTTAATGACACAGAACAAGACGTAATAATTATGAAATTCGTGGAAGATTTATCGCAAAAAGAAATCGCTGAAATTATCAATAAAAGCGAAGGCGCAATAAAAGTAATCCAGCACCGAGCGCTAAAAAAATTAAAAGATTCCCTTAATCAAAATTAAAATTCATGGAAAAAGATTTAATAAAAATATTAAAAAACTTAAAGCAAATCACAGCCGACGATGAATACAGCAACCGGTCGCGGTATTTGATTTTGTCTTCAGAAATAAATAGGCAAACTTTAAGTGAAAACAGGGCTATTTCAAAGCTTACTTTTGCCGAAGTTTTTAATTTGCTTACCTTGCACAAACTGGCCGCGGCAACAGCCACTATCGGAATATTTTTGTTTATAATTTTTATCAGCGTTTTTTATCTTATCGGCCCAAACCAAAGCCAATTAGTAGCTGAAGCTAATGAAGTAAACGACTCCATAGAGATTAAATTGGATCAAATAAAATATTATATTGAAACTCAACCGTCTACTAACCTGCCCGCAATAACAACTATGCAAGAACTCCTCGCTAAAGCTGAAAAAGATTTAAGAGAAGCGTACGAACTAAGCTTAAATCCAGAATCAATAAAAGGCGCTTTGGAAAAAATAAAAAGCGCGGAAAAAACCCTGCAAGAAATAAATTCGGCAGTTAACGGAGCAAATAAATAAAAATCCCCGCATTGCGGGGATTTTTATTATTATAATAATTTATATAAATTATTTAACAGCTTCTTTTAAAGCTTTTCCGGCGCGGAATTTCGGCTTAATAGAAGCCGCTATTTGAATTTTTTCTCCTGTTTTTGGATTAATACCCATACGAGCCTCTCTTTTGACAACTTTAAAGGTTCCAAAACCGCTGATTGCTACTTCTTCCCCTTTGCTTAGAGTTTTAGTAATTATTTCAAAAACTGCATCCACTGCTGTAACGGCCTCCTTCTTAACTTCAATACCAGCCGCTTTCATTACTTCTTCGGTAAGTGCTACTTTATTCATATAATTTTTTTATAAATCTTACTAGTGATTATCAATCGACCTTTTAAAACTTTGCTTTATAATAGCATATTATAATTATACAGGGAATATCAAGTCAAAACAACACTTATCCGGCTATTATCGGGCATACTCAACTGACCTTGTTTCCCTTATTACGTTAACTTTTATTTCACCGGGATATTTCAATTCGGATTCTATTTTAGCGGCAATTGATCGGGCAAGCTCCAAAGCGCCGAAATCGTCAATTTTTTCCGGCACAACAAATATCCTTAATTCGCGGCCAGCTGAAATCGCATATGCGTTTTTAATCCCTTCAAAGCTCTGCGCAATTTTTTCTAACTCTTCCATCCGCTTAAAATAATTTTCTATGGTATCTCGGCGGGCGCCGGGACGCGCAGCGGATAATGCATCAGCCGCCGCAACAACATAAGATTCCGGAGTGGAAAACGGAAATTCTTCATGATGCGCTTCCATTGCTTTTACTATTTCCTCGGAAATTCCGAATTTCCTTAAAATCTTTTGTCCAAGATCAACGTGCTTTCCCCCGACTTCATGGTCAATCGCCTTGCCGATGTCATGAAGCAAGGCCGCAGTTTTAGTAACCTCAATATTAAGACCCAATTCCGTCGCAATCATAGACGCCAAATAAGTCGCTTCTATTGAATGCATCAGAACATTTTGGCCGTAACTAGTGCGGAAATAAAGCCGGCCAAGCAACTGAATGATTTCTTTGGGCAAATTATAAATGCCAACCTCATAAGCCGCTTCTTCGCCTTTTTCTATCATTCTTTTATTTATTTCAGTTCTTGCCTCCTCAACTTTTTCCTCAATCTTTGCCGGCTGAATCCGGCCGTCTTTGATAAGCCTTTCCAGAGACAAGCGGGCAATTTCCCGGCGAATCGGATCAAAAGAGGAAATTATTATTGTGCCCGGAGTTTCGTCTATGATAAATTCCGCTCCAGTAGCCCGCTCTAATGTCCTGATATTTCTTCCTTCACGACCGATAATTTTACCCTTTAAATCTTCGTCATCAAGATGAAAAGACGTAGTTGTGGCTTCAGAAACATAGGAACGCGCCAATCGCTGCATTGCGGCAGCCATAATTTCCGAACCGCGTTTTTCTATTTCCTCTTTATTTTCTTTAAATAATTTCTGAATTCTTAAAGAAAATTCATCTTTATATTTTGATTCTATGCCCTCCAAAAGCTTTTGCTTTGCTTCGGCTTCGCTTAATTTGGCGATTTTTTCCAACTCTGAAGAAAGTTTTTCTTTGGTTTCGTTAATCTTTACTTGAGCGTTTTTTATCTTTTCCACGTCTTCCTGAACCTGGCTTTCGCGGGAACGCAAATCAACCCATCTTTTTTCAATGAGCTCTTCTTTATTCAAAATTCTTTCTTCTATCCGGCCTAATTGAAGCTTCTGTTCACGCTCTTCTTTTTTAACTTCTTCCAAAAGCCCGGTGGCTTTTTCCTGAGCTTCAAGAACTATTTCTTTTGATTTAGTCTTGGCTTCTTCCAGCTGGCGTTTGATTTTTTGCTCAATTGAGCTGGCTTGCCTTACGCCGATAAATTGCCTTATAAAATATCCGGCAACTATTCCTAAAATGGCTAAAACCGCCCAAAAAATCGGGTTCTGGTAAATCATATGTAAAAATGTTCGCTAATTTCTCCATAAAGTGTTCGAGTAACAACGCAAATTATTATCAAATAATACTAATGAATTTTTATTATTTTAAATTAAAACTCGCATTGTTGGCGATTACTTTTTGAATTTAGTTTAGGAACTGTTAAAAATTTCTTGCGATAGCTTGATTATATTGCTAAAATATAAAAATGTCAAAAAGAACTGTTGTTTTAATAATTTTGGACGGGTGGGGCATAGGCAAGCACGATGCTTCAAACCCGATATTTCAAATCAAGCCAAAAAACATAGAATTTATCAAATCGAATTTTCCGGCTGGCGCCTTGCAGGCCTCAGGAATTGCCGTGGGTCTGCCTTGGCAAGAAGAAGGCAACAGCGAAGTCGGCCATCTTAATATAGGCGCAGGCAAGGTAATTTACCAAAATTATCCCAAAATATCACTGGCCATCAGAGAAGAAAGTTTCTTTAAGAACGAAGTTTTAAAAGCCGCTTTTGACCATGCTAAAAAAAATAATTCGGCGGTTAATTTAATCGGACTTTTAACCGATGCCAATGTCCATGCTTCATATGAGCACCTTAAAGCGCTGATAGAATTTTCCAAGCGCGAAAATGTGGAAAAATTAAATCTTCATTTAATTACTGATGGCCGAGACAGTCCTCCGCAATCAGCCATTGAACTAATAAATCGATTAGGCGATGAAAAATCAAAATTAGCCAGTGTTGCCGGCCGATATTATGGAATGGATCGCGACAAACATTGGGATAGGACGCAAAATTATTATTCCGCCATTACCGGCAACGGCATAATTACCGACCTTAATAATCTTGAAAATCATATTAAAGGCGCTTATGAAAAAGGCTTGAATGACGAATATGTTGTTCCGACTTTAATCGGGCCCGAAAAAAGATTCATCAGCGACAATGACGCGGTTATTTTCTTTAATTTTCGAGAAGACAGAATGCGCCAAATAGTGGACTCTTTTATTACTAAGGACTTTGATAAATTTCCAAGAAAACTGCTCTCTAATCTTTATATTGCCACACTAGTTGGCTATGATAACCGTTTCAGCGTACCAGTGGCTTTTTCCAAAGACGCATCAGAAAATCCGTTGAGTAAAATTTTGGCTGACAATAATAAAACTCAATTTCGGATTGCGGAAACAGAAAAATACGCCCACGTCACTTATTTTTTCAACGGCGAAAAAGAACTGCCTTTTCAAAACGAATTTCGAGTAATTATCCCTTCAAGATCAGATATTCATCACGATGAACATCCGGAAATGAGAGCCAGAGAAATAACAGAACGGCTTTTAAGCGCCCTCGAAGAAGAAGGTTATGATTTTATTTTGGCAAATCTCGCCAATGCCGATATGGTGGCTCATACCGGAAACTATGAAGCCACAGTGGAAGCCATAAAAATAATCGACGAAGAAGTAGGAAAAATAGTTTCCGCTGTTTTAGAGCACAATGATTTTTTAATTATCACTTCTGACCATGGCAATGCGGAAAGAATGTTTAATCCTCTAACCGGAGAGCCGGAAACAAAGCACGATCCCAGCCCGGTACCGATATATTTAGTGGCTAAAGAATTTCAAAGACCAAAGACCGAGATTGAAATGGATGCGGCGGAAAAAAATACAATCGGCATATTGGCTGATGTTGCGCCAACAATTTTGGAAATAATGGGTATTCCCAAGCCAAAAGAAATAACCGGGCAGAGTTTATTAAAATTTTTACGTTAGTTAATCGCTGGCAGCTATTTTCAAAATCCTTTCGTATTTTGCCAGCCTTTCCGATTTTGCCGGAGCGCCGGATTTCAAGCCCCAGGCGCCTACACCAACTGCTAAATCAGCAATAAAATCATCAAGCGTCTCCCCGCTTCTATGGCTGACAATTGCCTGCCACTTATTTTCATAAGCAAGACTCGCTACTTTTAAAGTTTCTGTAAGCGTGCCGATTTGATTGAGCTTTATCAAAATCACATTGCCGGATTTTTCTTCAATGGCGGTTTTTAATCTTTTAGAATTGGTGGTAGTAAGGTCATCTGTAATTACCAGAGTTTCAGAATGATTTAGCGCCAGACTTTGCTTTAATTTGGCAAAATCTTCAAAAGATTCCTCGGAAAAAGGGTCTTCAATCGATAAAATATTATAAGTTTCAATTAACTCTAAATAATACTTTTTTAAATCGCCGGCAGAATATTTTTTATCATCAATAAAATAATTTCCTTCCTTAAAAAACTGAGAAGCGGCAATATCTAAGCCAATTCTTAAAGGATGCTTATATTTTTCAATCACTTCGGCAATAATCTCAAGCGCTTCCTCGTTATTTTTAAAAGGCGCGGAATATCCCGCTTCATCTCCTAAAACCACATTTTCACTGCCAAATTTATCTCTCAAATAACTTCCCAATTTCCGATAAAAAATTTTACCCAAGCTTAACGCCACGGCAAAATCATCAGTTTCGGGAATTACCTGAAATTCTTGAAAACTTAATTTATTTTCAGGATGAGCCGCATGCGCTCCACCGTTTATGACATTAAAAACCGGTTTTAGCGGTTTTATATTTTCTCTTTTTAGTTTTAAATTTTCTTTTATATATTGAAAAAGCTCTTTGCCTTCGCTTTTCGCTTTTAAGCGGGCGAAGGCTAAAGATAAAGATAAAATTAAGTTTCCTCCGAGATTACTTTTGTTTTCCGTGCCATCTAAAGAAATTAGAAAATTATCGAATTCTTCTTGAGATTTGAATTCTTGATTTAAAATCTGTGATTTTATTTCTTCAAATTTTTCCAGCGCTTTTTTCGGTTCTAAAACAAAAGCTTCGTGCGTGCCCGTGCTTTTGCCGGCTGGCACAGAAGCTTTGACAGAGAAATCACCGCTACTTAATTCTGCTTCTAAGGTATCTTTACCGCGAGAGTCTGAAATGATTTTTAAATTAGCGCTATTAAGATTCATTATCTTAGGTTTTTTTCCTTCTCAAAGACTTTAAAGGTGGTTTTAATTACCGTATCGGGATTTAAAGACATACTTTCAATTCCTTGTTCCACTAAAAATTCGGCGAAATCTTCGTAATCAGAAGGGGCTTGGCCGCAAATGCCGATATATTTTCCGCGTTCTTTGCATTTTTTTATAACTTGGGAAATTAACTTTTTAACTGATTCATCTTTTTCATTGGTTATAGTCCTAATCATTTCATTGCCGTCCCGGTCTATGCCGACTGTTAATTGAGTCAGGTCATTAGAGCCTATGCTCATTCCGTCAAAAACTTCTAAAAATTCGTCAGCCAAGATGATATTGGACGGTATTTCGCACATTACATAAATTTTTAATCCGCTTTTTCTGTCTAAGTCATTTTTATTAATAATTTCAATGACTTTTTTTCCTTCTTCTACTGTCCGACAAAACGGCACCATTACCTGAACATTATCAACTCCCATTTCTTCGCGCACTTTTTTAATAGCTTTTAGTTCCAGAATAAAAGCCTGAGCAAAATCCGGATGATAATATCTGGAAGCGCCGCGCCAGCCGATCATAGGATTTTCTTCATTTGGCTCATAAAGTTCTCCGCCTAAAAGCGTGCGATACTCATTGGTTTTAAAATCAGAAAATCTGACAATTACAGAATTGGGATAAAAAGCCGCGCCAATCTTGGCAATACCATAAGCCAATTTATCAACATAAAATTGAGTTTTGTCCTTATAACCAATTGTTTTTTTATCTATTTGAGCTTTCAGCTTTTTGTCTTTTAGTTTTTCATAATTAATAAGCGCCATTGGATGAATACCGATATCAGAAGCAATTATAAATTCCTCGCGCGCCAAGCCAACTCCGCTGTTGGGCAAAAATGATTTTTCAAAAGCCGTATCAGGCGTGGCGATATTCATCATTATTTTTGTTTTCGGACTCGGCAATGATTTAATATCATGCTCAACAATTTCAAATTTTAGAACACCATTAAAAACAAAACCTTCGCTGCCAGCAGTATCAACCGTAATCATTTGGCCGGTTTTAATTTTTTTAGTGGCGTTTTCAGAACCGACAATACAAGGAATACCAAGTTCTCTACTAACAATTGCGGCATGTGATGTTCTTCCTCCTTTATCCGTAACAATAGCGGAAGCGATTTTCATAATCGGTTCCCAATCAGGATCAGTCATATCGGTTACCAATACTTCGCCAGCTTTAAATTGGTGAATATTTTTTGCATCTAAAATAACTCTCGCCGAGCCTGTGGCAATTTTACTGCCGACTGAGGCGCCTTTAACAATAATTTTTCCCTCTTCCTTTCTTATGTATTCCTTAATTTTTGAAAAATCTCTTTCAGCATGAATTGTTTCCGGCCGAGCTTGGACAATATAAAGTTCGTTGGTTTTGCCGTCTTTTGCCCATTCCATATCCATAGGCATCCATTTGCCGTTTTTTGCCGAATAATGGTCCTCAATTAATTTGCCCCATTTTGCCAATTGAATTGTTTCTTTTTCGCTTAAAACAAAATTTTCTTTTTCTTTCTGGCTGGAATTGATAATTTTTGTCGCTTTTATTCCGTTAGCGGAAGAGTAAATCATTTTCTGATTTTTCACGCCAAGTTTTTTGGAAATAATCGGATTTATTGCGGAATTTAGTTTTGACTTGAAAACCAGAAATTCATCCGGCGTTACTTCTCCCTGAACAATCATCTCGCCCAATCCCCAAGAACCATTGATTAAAATTATATCTTTAAAACCCGATTCAGTGTCCAAGGTAAACATTACGCCGGAGCAGCCAAGATCAGAGCGCACCATTTTTTGCACTCCAACAGAAAGCGCTACCTTAAAATGGTCAAACCCCCTATCAACTCGGTAAGAAATCGCCCGGTCGGTAAAAAGCGAAGCCATAGCGGCTCGAGAAGCGCTTAAAACATCGTCGGCTCCGGTTATGTTTAAATAAGTGTCGTGCTCGCCGGCAAATGAAGCGCCAGGCAAATCTTCGGCAGTGGCAGAAGAACGGACTGCGGTATCAACATTCTTTCCATATTCTTTCTCCATCTCTTTGTATGCCTTAACAATTTCTTCCTTTAAATCTTTTGGAAATTCCGCCTTTTTAATCATTTCTCTGATTTTTTTTCCGCGAACTGCTAAATCCCTGATATTTTTGGTATCCAGTCCGTCAAGCGTTTTTTTGATAAAATTTTCCAATCCTGTCTGACTTAGAAAATATCTATAAGCAGCGGCAGTAATGGCAAAGCCTCCGGGAATTTTAACTCCCTTGGGCGCTAAATTCTGAATCATTTCGCCCAGGCTGGCATTTTTACCACCAACCTCAGAAACGTCTTTAATCCCGACTTCGCTAAGTTTTTTTATGAAAATTTGCATTTCTTTAATATTACTCTTTTGGTAAACTCAGGACAAGCATCAAGTCCGCCACATTAAAACACTTTTGCTCGGCATAAATTAAATCTCCAGTTTTTTTAAAAAAATTAAAAGAATCGTGATTTTCCAGAAAATCCTCTAAATTCAAATTTAATTTCTTAGCTTCTTCTATGGTTAAACTATCGCCAATTGCGCCGGCGGCTTCGGTATTATCGTGTGCATCACTAGTAAAGGACAAAAATACGAAATCCTGACAATTAATACTTGACCTTTGGCACTTAGCTAATGCGCCAAGAACTGATTCTTGATTTCTACCTCCTTTGCCTGTGTTGTTAGCTGTTAACGTAACTGTTGTTTCCCCAGCCGCAATTATTGCCTCTCCAAAATTAATTTTTTCGATCATTGGTTTTAAAATTTCTCTCGCTTCCCCTTCCAGCGCCAAGGAATGTATTTTCGGATTAAAACCAAGCTCTTTGGATTTTTCCATCATTGCCATTACAACGTCTTGATTGCAGGCAAAAAGAATATTTTTAATATTTTCAAAACAACCGATATCTTTGGGAGTCTCGCGCAAATTAAAACTTCCCGGACTAATGCTATATTTTTTTAAAATATTTTCCGCGTCATTTTTTGTAGTTTTATCTAAAACCGTCGGACCTGAAGCCACCATGGATAATTCGTTGCCGCAGATATCGGAAACAATTAAAGAAACAATTTGCGCCGGACAAGCAATTTTCGCCAGATTTCCGCCTTTGAATTCCGACAAATGCTTGCGAACTGTATTTAATTCAACAATATCAGCGCCGGCTTTGGTTAATTCTTTGGTAGCACAGCTTGATTCCAAAAGCTCTGATTCCGAAGCGCAGGCCAAAGCTGAACCGCCTCCGCAGATAAAAGTAATCAATAAATCTTTTTCATTTAACTCTTCGGCTAGCTTAATAATCCCTTGAGTGGCTTTTATGTTCATCTTGGAAGGCAAGGGGTGCGTTCCTTTGTAAAATTTTAATTTTTTAAGCCGTATTCTCCTTAAAAATGATGGCTTTTTTATATCCAAAGCAACGCCGCCAAATAAATATTTGCCTAAAATCTCGGCTAAAGCTTCGCTTGCTAAGGCCGACCCCTTGCCGATACCGACTATAAAAATTCTTTCAAAGCTATTGAGGTCGATTTTTGTTTCATTCTTTTCTTCAAAATTAAAATGCTTTATCGTTAAAAATCCATTTTCCAGGCTTATTCTTTTTGAAACAGCTTTTTTAATCTCAATTGCCTCATAGCCGGTCTCAGCGATTAAAAGCGCTTTTTCGCGAAGAGAATTTCCTGCTAAATTTTTAAAATTAATGATGTTCATTTATTTTAAAATGAAAATTAAAACCGAAGAGGTGATAAGCGAAAGAATAGTGGAAATAAAAATTGAATTTCCCACTAATCCGTTATTTATATTAAATTTTTCGGAAATTACAAAAGTTGTCACGGCAACCGGCATTGAAGCAAGCAGCGCAAAAACTCTTAAATCATTGTTTTCAAAAAAATAAAACGAAACTGCTATGATAATCAAAGGAAAAACTATTATTTTTAAAAAAGAAATAAAGAGAACTTCTTTTAAATCATTCATCAAAAATCTCTTGTAGAAAAATCCGCCCAAGACAAATAAAGATACCGGCGAAGCAGTTGCTCCCAACATTGCAATTGATTTTTTAGCGCCGCTTATTAATTCAAAATCAAGTTTTAAAAAGCTCAAAATCACGCCGACTATTACGGAAATCACAAGCGGATTTTTCATAAACTCATAAATTTGTCTTAAAATATCGTTCTCCCTGCTATGCCAATACCTTATTACAAATATCGAAGCTAAGAGTGGCACAATTAAATAAATTACCCCAATAACAGCCCCTTTTAAAAGATACTCGCTGCCTAATCCCAGCTCAATCAAGGGAAATCCCATATAAATAGTGTTTCCCGCGGTAGCCGATAAAAATATCGCCGTTTTAACGCTTTTACTGATTTTTAAAAACGATAAAAACAAAAAAACGAGGAAACAAAACAAAATTATCCCAAAAAGACTCCATGAAATAATTTTTAGAGAATTTTCGTCTAAAAAATTAATCTCCCAAAAAGCTCCAATAATTAAAGCCGGCAAGGAAATATAATATGTAAAGCTATTTAAAACATGTATCCAGCCATCATTTATTATTTTAAATCTTCTAGATAGCCATCCGAAAAAAATTATTAAAAATATTGGAAAAGAAACTAATAACATGAATTTATTTTACCATAAGAGCCGCGCCGATTGCTTGTGAATTTTCGCCTAATCTGCCTTTTACTATTGGCGTATTTTTAGCCAAAGGTGACATAATATATTTTTTTGCGACTTTTTTAATGATTTTTAGTTTTAAACTGTTTGAAGTAATTCCTCCACCACCTAAAATCACTATCTCTGAATTAAAAACATTGATTAAATTTGCCACGCCAATTCCGATAATTTCACTGCGATTACCCCATTTTAAAAACGCTTTTTTCCCCCCTAATTGTTCGAAGGTTTTATTATTATCACCAATAATGGTATGCCCAAATTCTCCTGCGCCATAATTTTTGCCATAATAAATTTTGCTATCAATCATTATCCCTCCTCCAATGCCGGTGCCAATTGTTAAAGCGATAACATCTTTGTATTTTTCCCCTGCACCAAGAATAGTTTCAGCTCTTAGAAAACACCGGCTGTCATTATCAATAGCAATATTTTTGTTGAATTTTAAGAAGAATTCTTTTGCTGGCCACTTTTTTAAAAAAGGCAAATTAGAAGCTTTGATTAAAACGCCTTTTCTAATATCAATAATTCCCGGGAGTCCTATACCGATGCCGGCGATTTTTTTATTTTTAATAACTTTACTGATTTCCTTCTCTAAAACTTTTAAAAAAGATTTTTTATTTTTCGGCGTTGCGATATTAAAAGCAAAATATGGCTTATTCCTTAAGTCCAATAAAATCACTCTTATTTTTGTCCCGCCGACATCTATGCCGAGTTTATAATTCATATTAATAAGTATAACAAACTAAATAAAAAAGCCGAGTGAGTACACCTCGGCTTTGTCTTAAATTTGATTCACTTCGCTTAAAATCTTCTCTGTAATCTCGCTCTTATATGAAGAAGTGGACGGACGATCGTAAAGAAATCTGCCTTTAAATTTCTTGCCGTTTAAAAGAAATGGCAACCAATAAGTATCAGCCGGCCACATTTCTTCTATCGGCAAATTATCTTTATCAAACCACTCGGGTTTCATTTCTTCTGTTTCCATCGGTTCTCCGCTAAAAAATTTACTGCGAAATATATGCGCTTCCAAGCCTGAAGACCCGTCTTGGAAATCAAAACGGATGATTCCCATTTTTTCTATATCATTAACGGATAATCCAGTTTCTTCTTTAATTTCCCTTTTTACGGCATTTTCTTCAGATTCCCCTTCTTCTACTTTTCCGCCAAAACCATTCCATATGCCTTCTCCAAACCCACGCTTTTTTAACCCCAACAACACTTTATCGCTTTTATAGATTATGCACAGAGTAAACTTTTTCATACACAATCTCCCTCTATTTTTTTTTGATTTTCTTTTACTAAATTAACCCTTGATTAACTTATTGTCAATCAAATAATTTCTTCGCCTCCTCCCAAAACTCCGGATGATTTTGTTTTTCCTTCATCCAGTAAGCCCATTCAATACCCCAGAGATAATTTTTTTCAAATCCCACAGCTTTGGCGTATTCAATGTTCTCTTGAAGCTGGCTTAAACTAAAAACTTTCAGTTGTTCTTCAAGCGGCACGTCGGGCGGCCGTTTTTGAAGCCACGGCTCGGCCTGAAGCTCAATATTAATAATTTCTTTTTTACCGAATAAATTTTCCATTATAGCCGCTTTTGTTTTAAAATAATCGGGTCCAATCGGATACTTCAAATAATCGCCTAATAGATTTGAATAAACTACCCTATACATTGTTGTCCCAAAAATATCAGCCCGCTTGTAAGCTCTGTGCCAGAAACCAAATTCTCCGCTATCGGTAATAATAATTGGCCTTGTATTATCTAATCCTTTAACTAAAGAAATTTCTTTATCAAAAAATTCATCATCAGTTCTCGGACATTCGCCAAAACCCCACAAAAACGGCTCATTTTCCACCTGCCATGCCCAAATCGCTTTTCTGTTTTTATAGCGATCAATGGTTATTTCAATATATTTTAATAATGCACTATTCTTATTTTCTGTTTCATAATTTTTAACCCATTCGGGCTCGTGGCATTCCGGCCATCTTGGCAACCTTTTGCCAACTGCTAAAATAATTTTGCCGCCCGACGCTTCAATTTCATCTATCTGAAAATCAAGCTCGGAAAAATCATAATTATTTTCATTTTTTTCAATTTCCGACCAATGAGCGTTAAGGCGAAAATCTCTAATCTTTAAATCATCGATAATTTCCAGCAAAGCCTGCCGGCTGTCTAGCCCTAATTGATTGGCGTACAAAGAAGAAAAATCCGCACCCCAAATTTTTGCGCCCGTAGTTTGCGACGGCTTAATCAATAAAATCAAGACGCCAATAATTATCAACAAAACCGCGATTGATTTTCTTAAAATCATCCAAAAGGATAATTTTTCATCCATTAAATTCGGCCATTTTCTGGCCATAAAAGCGGCTAAAATTATTAAAAATGCGTATCTAATTCCACCCAAACCATTTATTAAAGTTAAATTTCCGATAGAAACCGCATAAAGTAAAATAATATTGGCGACAAAAGCCAAAAATTGCTTCAACGCAACAAGGCCGCTTAACTGATTCCAAATAAATTCCCAAATGAATTTTTTGCCTTTTTCAAAACGGCTTTTTGCTTCAAAAATTTGTTTAAACTTTAATCCGCGCCCATAAACAACAAAATAAATAATGGTGGCCACTAAAAATCCTCCCAATCTTGATAAAATATAACCGGAAATAAAATTGGTATTGTTAAATACAATTTTTAAAAATACAAATCCGAGAGAAACAAAAACAGCGGAGACAATAAGATAAAAAATTGAACTTAATTTATATTGCCGGCTGAATGAAATTACAAAACCGCCAGCCAATAAAAGAATAAACGCAAAAGCCTGAAAAAGCGTCAACACTTCATTTAGAAAAATCCGACTGAAAATATAAGTGGCAATCGGTATTAAAGCCCCGAAAAGAAACGGCGCCACCCAGCTGGCTTCGTTATTTAAAAGTGTTTTAAAATAAAAATAAAGTCCTACGCCAAGACAAAGGCCGCTTAAAAGAGCCAGAAGAATTATTGAATTTTGGGGCAGGACAAAATCAACAAAAGGAATCAGTACTACAACTAATCCCTCGAACGCTCCAACTATCAGCGCATATTTAAGCGGAGAAATAATTTTTTTTATTAAAACTTTGTCCAGCGCAAAAACAACGGCAAATAAAAAATGAGATAAAATCGCAAGATAAAGCCAATTCATAGATATTAATCTAGCCCGTTATTTTTACATATTTTAGCATATTCATAAGCGCTGGGTCTGATTTTGCGTTCCATCATTTTTCCGCCTGAGGCGGATTCGCCTTTGGCGGAATAATCTATTTCCACCAAGCCAAACCGAGGCCAAAAGCCTTTGTCCCATTCAAAATTATCTAAAAGCGACCAATACAAATATCCACGCACGTCTACGCCTTCGGAAATTGCCCTAAATACATTCCTTAGTGACTCCTTGATGAACCATTCACGACGAGCGTCTTCCGCATCCGCAAGTCCATTTTCTGTAATATATATCGGTTTTTTATATTTTTTCAAATCGCTTAAAACATGAAATATGCCTTCTGGATATAATTCCCATCCCATATCTGAAACTTCTTTTTTTTCATTTTTTAATTTTCCGGGAAATTTTAAGCGATTATGAAAATAATAATCTATTGCTAAAAAATCATTGTTGTTATTTGTTAAATTAAGAAATTTCTCATTTGAAAAATATTTCGCGATGCGCGCCGTAAGTTTATCAAACAGCGAATTTTTATTATGCGGCTCAATATACGATAATATATTTACAAACCCAACTCTCGCTTCCGGAGAGACGGCGTGAATTTTTTTATATGCCTCATTATGCGCCTGCGCAAGCGTTTTATAGACTTTCAGCGCCGTAATAGGATTTCGTTTTTGCGGCGGCCAATCTCCTTTTGTATATGCCATTGCGATTACCGCTGTTGGCTCATTTAAAGTTATCCAAAATTTTATATCCGCCAATTTTTGAGCCATTCGCTCGGCATACCTCGAAAAATATTCCGAGAAATATTTATTTGCTACCCCGCCTTTATCCCTTACCCACAACGGAATCGTCCAATGCCACAACGTAACGAACGGTTCAATGCCACGCTCTCTTAAAGCTTTTATAACTTTTCGATAATGCTCAATTTCGTCCTCGTTAAATTTTCCTTCCTCCGGCTCAATCCGGCTCCATTCAATAGAAAAGCGGTGCGCGTTATGACCCAAAGATTTGGCAATATCAAAATCTTCCTCATAGCGGTTGTAATGATCGCAAGCGCGGTCGGAAATATAATTCTCTGGTTCAAACATCTCTGGAAATTTCTCTTGCTGCCATTTTTGCCATTTATTCTTTGCTTCCCTTGCTAATCGCTCGGCATTTTCTTTTTCCCACTCGCTCCAATCATTATGATTATTCCCTTCAACTTGATGTGCCGAGGTCGCCGCCCCCCAATAAAATCCTTTTGGAAATTGAATTTTATCTGACATAAATAATTAGTGAAATTATTGAAATGATAAAAATTAAAAATTCAATAACGAAAATTGGATGCCATTTATCGTAGATATTTTTTATCCAATTTTCATCACCATGTTCATTGTCCCATTTATCTAAATTTTTGTCATTAAAAATAAATACCCATTGCCAAAGCCCAATTTTAACAACTCTTGAGTATAAATAGAAGAAAGCGAATGAGTTTTTTGAGAATGGGAATAACCATTTTACGCCACGACCAATACCAATACTATCGTGAATAAAATGCAAAAAAGACGTTATCCAAAATAAAAAACTCCATTCTTTGCCAATAAATAGTAAAACTAACATTCCTATTGGTATATAAATAAGAGGATAATGCGAAATATCACGATGCCGATAATCTTCCTGACTCGGCTTATTTCTTATCAAGTGAAATAAAAAATCAATATCTGGTAATAAAGTAAAAATAACTGAAATAAAAAATACCCAAAAATTAAGTTCGATTTTCAAAATTGAACTTATAAAAATTGCTGAAAAAATCCCCAACCCAACATCGCCAACGCCAACTTTTAAATTACCAAAATTAAAATTTTTCAAAAATTTAAAACTTTTTCCGTTTTCAAATCTTAATATAATCTTGCTCCTGCCCGAACATCTTTATCCGGCACCGCTAAAACACAATTGCCGTTTTCATCGGCAACGCCAAGCGTTAAAACCTCTGATATTTCCGGGCCAATTTTGCGCGGCGGAAAATTAACCACCCCTAAAATTTGCTTTCCTATAAGCTGTTCTTTTGTATAATTCTGCGTTAATTGCGCGCAAGATTGTTTAACGCCAATTTCCGCGCCAAAATCAATTTTTAACTTATACATCGGCTTTTTCGCTTCCGGAAAATCTTCCACGCTTATTATTTTCCCAACTCTAATATCAAGTTTTTGAAAATCTTCTATTGTTGCCATTTTTTATAATTTCTTTATTCCTATCCAAATTTTGGAATCATCGATTTTTGTTTCAATTTCCGCGTCAAATTTATCATTACGGCGAAATTCTATATTTTTTGCGCCTACTTTTTCTTTTAATTCATTGATGTAATTCAAGAGCGCGTTTTTAATTTCCTCGGGCACTTCAATATGCAAATCGATTTTATGTTGAGGCTTACACCCCGCATCCTGCCTTAATTCCTGAACCATTCTGCTTATATCTCTTACTATTCCCTCCTGCCTTAGCTCGGCGGTGATTTTTAAATCAAGCTCGATTTCTTCTTTAATATCTTTATCAAAAATAATTTCTTTAACATTAATCTCGTCTTTAATTAAATTCAAAAAATCGCTCTGATCTCGAATTTCTAATTTTTCATTTTTTATTTTTAAGCTGGCCAGCGGCTGTCTGACTTTAATGCCGTTTTTAGCCCGGGCCTGAAGCGCCGAAGAAGCGACTTGCCGCGCGCTTTTCATATTTTCAATTATCTTATTGTCTTGAGGAGTTAATTTAGCGGCTTTAGGCCAATTTTCCAAATGAACGCTTCTTCCGCTAGTCAATGACTTATAAATACCTTCGCTAATAAAAGGCATAAAAGGCGCAGTGACCTTACTAAATTCAATAAGCACAAAACTAGTGACAGTTGCGACAGATTTTTTATCTTTGCTGTCCCCCTTAAACCTTTCACGCGATCTTCTGATATACCAGGTGGAAAGATCGTCGACAAAATCAAATATCGGCCGGCTGGCGCGGTCTAATTCATAGCTATCCAAAAATTTTGAAGTTTCGCTTACTAACTCCTTAAGGCGCGCAATAATCCATTTGTCCAAAACATTATTTGGATTTGGAATTTTGTTTTTAGAACTAGAAATTTGATTGTTATATAGCTCATAAAATTTATAAGTATTCCAGAAACGCAAAATGACTTTCTTATAAACTTCGTCAACGCCATGGCCGGAAAAATTCAGATTTTCACCGCGCACCAATGGCGAAGAAAGCAAATAAAGCCTTAGAGCATCCGCGCCGTATTTATTTACAATTTCCATCGGGTCAGGATAATTTTTTAAGCGCTTGCTCATTTTTTGGCCGTCTTGGGCTAAAACAATGCCGCTTACAATCACATTTTTATAAGCCGGCTTATTAAACAAAGCAGTGGATAAAACCAAAAGCGTGTAAAACCAACCGCGAGTCTGATCGATGCCTTCAGCGATAAATTCCGCCGGAAAATTATCCTCAAACCATTTTTTATTCTCAAACGGATAATGAATTTGGCTATAAGGCATTGAGCCTGACTCAAACCAGCAATCAAAAACATCTTTAATGCGCGTCATTTCTCCGCCACAAGCTTTCCCTGAACCTGCTGAATTGGAACAAGGGAAAACCATCTCATCAATATAAGGCCGATGAAAATCAAGCTCATAATTTTTATTATGAGGAATGGGGATAAAATCAAGTTTTTTAATTTCAGCGGTTTTTATGAAATCATCCTTATACTTTATTTCAACCGCTTTTTTGGGATTGGCGCCAAGAGCTCCGGCAAACATCTGCCAGATAGAATATTCATGAGAAACAATTAAAATATTCTTACAAGAATATTTTTTATCTATTTCGTATAAAAATTCTGAAACCCTATTTTTCAACTCTGTTAAATTTTCTCCTTTTGGCGGATTTTTGTAAAATTTTTCTTCAAGCGAAGAAAAATATTTGTGATATTCTCCGGCTGATTGGCCGTCAAATATGCCAACATTAATTTCGCGCAACCTTTGGTCAAAAATTAAATCTTTTTTTGAAATTTCCAGTTTATCGGCAACAATTTCGGCAGTTTCTTTAGTGCGCAAATAATCGGAAGCAAATATCAAATCTATTTTCTCTTTTTTTAATTTACTGCCCGCGGCAATCGCCTGCTTTTTCCCTTTTTCCGTAAGATGATGGCTATTTTTTACATTGCAGCTGGCAATATTTTTAACATTACTTTGAGCTTCGCCATGGCGCATAACAAAATATTTATTGCCTGATTTCTCAATTTTATTTTTAAGTTCTTCCAATGAACCGATAATTTCTCTTTTATCGCATTTGTTGCATTGCCAAACCGGAAGCGGCGCGCCCCAAAAGCGAGTGCGGGAAATCGCCCAATCGCGAACTTCTTCCAACCATTTGCCAAAGCGGCCTTCTTTAATATGGCCTGGAATCCAGTTTATTTTTTTATTATTCTCAATGAGTTTTTTCTTGATATCCGTCGCCTTAACAAACCACGAAGTGCTGGCATAGTTTAGAAGCGGAGTATCACAACGCCAACAATGAGGATAAGAATGAACAATTTTTTGTTTGCTGAAAAGCTTATTTTCTTTGGCAAGCCATTTAATAATTTCAATGTCGGTTATTTGGTGATTTTCTTTCGGCTTAACATCCATGCCGGCAAAATCTTTTACTTCGGGCTTAAATTTTCCGCTTGTTGAAACATGCTGGACAAAAGGCAGATTAAATTTATTGCCCAACTTCATATCATCTTCGCCAAAAGCCGGAGCAATATGGACAATGCCGGTGCCTTCTTCGATTGAAACGAAATCAGCAGGATAAATTTTCCAGCCGTTTTCCCTGTTTTTTAATTGTCCGCCGGCAGAAGAATAATAATCAAAAACCGGCTGATATTTTTTTCCGATTAAATTTTTACCTTTAAAAGTTTCTAAAATTTTATATTCACCTTCAATTATAGCCAACCGGCTTTTTGCTAAAATTAAATTTTCACTGCCTTTAGAAACTTTTACATAATCTATTTTTGGATTAATTGCGAGCGCCACATTGCCCGGTAAAGTCCAAGGCGTAGTGGTCCAAGCTAAAATATAAGTATTTTTTTCTTCCAGAAGTTCAAATTTTACAGTGATTGAAATATCGGTAATATCACGATACGCGCCGGGCTGATTAAGCTCAAAATTTGCCAAAGGAGTTTCGCACCTCGGACAAACATGCATTGATTTATTGCCTTCGTATACCAAGCCCTTATCAAAAAGCGATTTAAAAACCCACCAGACCGATTCTGTATAATTCGAATCCATTGTTTTATAATCCCGCTCCATATCAACCCAGCGGCCTACTCTGGGAATGATTTTTTTCCATTCGTCGGCATATTGCAAAACATTATCTCGAGCTGATTCGTTAAATACTCCTATTCCGATATTTTCAATGTCTTTTTTGGTTTTTAAGCCAAGTTTTTTCTCAATTTCGTTTTCAATGGGCAAACCATGGCAATCCCAGCCCCAACGGCGCGGCACAATTTTGCCTTTCATTGTTTGATATCGAGGAATAACATCTTTCAAAATACTGGTTAAAATATGGCCGTAATGCGGCAAGCCAGTGGCAAAAGGCGGACCGTCATAGAAAACAAAATCGCCCTTGGACGTTTTTTTATCTAAAGACTTGCCCTGAGCTTGCTGAAGGGATTTTTCAAAAGTTTTGTCTTTTTGCCAAAATTTTAATACTTCTTCTTCGGTTTCCGCAGGCGTTAAGTGTTTAAGATTTTTAAGCATAATATAAATATAATTAATTTTATCACAAAATTTTTAATAAAAAAGGGCTTGATTTTAAATAAACCAAGCCCGTAATTAAACAAAAATCTAGGATATATTCTTATAAATTACGTACCACGAAGCACCACCGTATTCTTTTACAGTAAGGTGATAAATGATTCCTGCTATCAGATAAATTGACAACCCTACTGGAAAAGTAAAAGGAAGAAAATCAAATATGACAAGCGGAATATTTGGATTTATTTCTGTAACAACCAAAAGATGAATCCCTGAGAATATAAAAGGAAGAATTAACGCATTTGTTGCAAGGGAAAGAAAAAGACAGGTTATTCCGCCATACTCAAATCCCGACTCTTTTAAATCTTTGATTGCCGGCATAATCCATAAAATCCAGCATAATAAAAAAGCTAATATTTTTCTTATTGCTTTTTTCATAGCCCCACCTCCCTTTTCTTTGTGTATGGCTTTAAATATATCTTGCTATATTTTAAAAATCTAAACTTAGAATAATAGCTATTATCGTTTTAGTCAATAAAAGTCAAGATTTTATTAATTCCACAACCCAATCAACTTCAACCGGAGAATTTTTTATAACTAATCCAGTCCTTTCTTCCGACGGCAGAAAATCACGGCCGACAACCCTACTATCTTTCATCCAGATAAGTTCCAAATCAAAATGAGTATTTTTGTTCCAAAAAGAAACTTTTTGCGCCGGCTTAAAATAAAAAATCATGCCATCGGCGTTTTTAAGTTCGGTAATTCCGGAAAGGCCGCGCATTTTTTCAAGAGAAGTCTCGGCTTTAAGCAATGCATATTCCTTGCCTTCAATAATTAAAGTAATTTTTGAGGCATTATCGCCGACTTGCGGCTTGCCCAAAAAAATCAAAACAATTCCGGCGATAAGGCCGATAAGAATAAGCGCGAGTTTTTCCAGTTTTGCCATAAATTTTTTCTAAAATATTAAAAATCGCTAAAAACGACATGGACCCTGCCTGCAGGCAGGCAGGCGATTCTTTAAAAACCATCATAAAATATAGCTGGAAAACGGCTCATCGGTCAATTGAATTATTTTTGAGCCGTTTTCACATTTTTTTTGGATAGCTGACATCCAATAAATTAAACAAATTTCCAAAAACTATTCTGACTGCTTTAATTAATTGAAGCCTCGCTACCGCAAGTTCTGGCGCCTCCCCAATAATGCGCTCCCGCTCATAAAAATTATGAAACTCTCTCGCTAAATCCAGAGAATAACGCGCTAAAATTTGCGGACTGTATTTATTTCTTGATTCTTCAACGCTTTCGGGAAACCGCGCAAGCAAACGCATTAAATTTATATCTTCAGGAGTATTTAATAGGTTTAAATTGGCATTTGACATCTTATTTTTGACATTTGATTTATTTAAAATACTTTGCGCCCTTACTGCCGCATATTGCAAATAATAAACCGGATTTTTCATCGATTGCTCTTTGGCTAATGAAAGGTCAAAATCCATATGGCTGTCCGGAGAATGCATTAAAAAGAAAAATCTAGCGATGTCTTTTCCTACTTCTTTCAATAATTCTTCAAAAGCAACAAATTCGCCTTTCCGCTTGGACATTTTAACTTCCTGATTATCTTTGATTAACCTAACGGCTTGAGTAATAATAATTTCTAATTTTTCCAGGCCAATGATTTTAGCGGCTGCTTGAATTCTTTTGACATAGCCATAGTGATCGGGGCCTAAAATCATTATTTTCGAATTAAAACCGCGGGACTTGGTTTCCAAAAAATGGCCGGCATCTGCTAAAAAATAAGTAGGCAAACCATCGCTGGTAATTAATACTCTATCTTTATCATCGCCGTATTTTGAAGTTTTTAGCCAAACCGCTCCTTCTTTTTCATAAACTAAACCGGTACGATTAAAAACTTCCATTGTTTTTGTGATAAAACTTTTTTTATGAATATGCTTATCTTCCGAAGTCCACCTGTCAAAACATATATCAGCGCCTTTGTTTAAAACTTTTTTTATTTCCGCCAGAAAATCTTTGGCTGCTAATTGGCCTAACTTCAAGGGATTATTGGCAAATCTTTTTATTAAAGCAGATTTTCCCTCCGCCCATTTTTTCAAATATTGCCCTTTATAAAATTTTTCTTCAGAGTCAATTAATCCCCTTAGAGCCAAAATCGACCGGCCTAAAGTGAATATCTGATTGCCGGTATCATTAACATAATATTCCCGCTCAATTTTACAGCCGGAAAATTCCAAAATATTGCTTAAAACATCGCCAAAAAATCCGCCTCGGCCGTTAGCTAAAGTCAAAGGTCCTGTTGGATTGGCGGAGACATATTCTAGTTGAACCTTTGAGATTTTACCTTTGACATTCAACCTGCCATATTTTTCTTTTTTCTTCAAAATTTCTTTAAGCTCATCCTGCAAAGCTTCTGGAGAAATCCAAAAATTTATAAAGCCGGGCGGAACAACTTCAATCTTACTCACGATATCTGACATCTCCGATGTTTCGGTCGGAGCCCCGACTCTTTGACGTCGAGGCTGACCTTTAACACCTGACACTATTTTATTTGCGATTTCCATCGGGCTTTGCTTTTTTTCTTTTGCTAACTTTAAAGCAACGCTGGTTGAATAGTGTCCGAATTGTTCCTGTTCTGGCGCAAAAACTTCTATTGCTACCGGCTCTTTAATAATTTTTTTAAGATAATTTTCAATTATTGATTTAATCATTAGTTTCATTATAATTTAGAAAGCATCAAATTCAAAATTAAAAAGGAGGAGTAAAAATGTGCGAGAAGTGCGGAAAAATGAAATCCGGAATAGTCACTATTATTCCGGTGGACGAAAATCTTATCAACTATGCCGAAGAACGCGCGCAAAAAGAACTGAAAGATAAATTTGCCTATTCGCCGCCACCCCAATTTACAGATAAAAAAGAAAAGGATTGAAAACCGAAAAGCAAAAGGAGTAGGGTCATGGGCAAATTGCCAGCAATCATCGCCGAGGAATGGCCAGTAGCGGGCATCGGCTTGGTACGCCATCTTTGCCAGCCAATCAAGAAAAAACACCGCCACAGCTGTGGCGAAAAAATATCAGATATTAAGCCTATTTATGATAAAAACAGCGAACTTACCTATCTCCGTTGTCTGTGTTGTAACGCTAAAATAAAAATAGATTGTTTTCCCGAAAAAGAGAGAATTCTTATCTTTCGAGCCTATAAATCTAAAAATTTTTATTAAAAGGAGCGATTCTGCTCCTTTTTATTTTAAAACAATTTGATTGACAATTATCAAAAAATATGATTTACTATAATAAGATAGCTTTACAACTTAATAAAAAGGAGGGGTTATGCCGATAATCCGCTCGCTTAAATTTCATTTGTTTAAATGCGATTTTTGCGGAAAGAAAGAGTTTACGGCTCCTTATTCCGATGTCAAAATAAAAAACTGGAAAATATATGCCAAAAAAGCTGAATACATAATATGTTTTGACTGCTTAGCAAAAAGGTGCGTGGAATGCGGAGGGTTAGTTGCTTTTAATGATCCGCATGTAGAAAAAATAAAAAATCAAGCAAGAGTAGCTTATCACTGTTATTTCTGCGGACTGTTTTACGAAAACAACAGACCTTTGATAAATAGTCGTGGCTTAAAAATTTATCATATGGTGCGATCTGAAAAAAAATAAAAGGAGGATTTTATGCCGATAAAATACATTGCCGGAGTAATTATGAGCTACAAATGCAATGATTGCGGGAAAGAAGTTCTTGCTCCTGATGTTACGAAAGAATGGCTGGCTTTAAAAAATATGGTGAACGGCAAAGATTACGTTCTTTGTCCGAGTTGCCGAAAATATTTTAAGAATATAGAAAAAATGGCAAATAGCTTGTAAGTTGCAATTTAAAGTATCCGCTTTGGGCCATTTGTGCAAAACAGATGGTCCATTTTTTTACTTAGATTATTTATTTAATTCGATAATCGTTTTATACTCTAATTATGCCAATGATCACCACCAACAAACGCGCATACTTTGATTACAATATCCTTGAAACTTTTGAGGCGGGTTTGGAATTGAAAGGCTTTGAGGCAAAATCAATAAAAAACGGCAGAATTAATCTTGCGGGATCTTATGCAATAATCAGGCAAAACGAAGCCTGGCTTATCAACGCCGATATTCCTGCTTATCAGCCCAAAAACGCGCCGATTGATTACGACTCAAAACGCAACCGTAAACTGCTCTTAAGAAAATCTGAGATAAAAAACTTAATCGGTAAAGTAGCGGAAAAAGGCTTGACTTTAGTGCCTTTAAAGATTTATACTAAAAATCGCCTGATTAAGATAGATATCGGATTGGGAAAAAGCAGGAAAAAAACCGATAAAAGAGAGCTTATTAAAAAAAGAGACATTGAAGCGAAAATTCGGGAAAAACTGCGAGAGTAATCAGCAAATGGGAATGATTGGATTTGATGGCGGCACATTTATAAAACAGCAAGCTGAGGACAATTCGTCACCTCATAAATCATCGGATTAAACAAAATATCTGCCAAAAACAGATTAGTCCCGCTGAGCGGGACTCCTGCGTTAGCTTTTGCTTAATGCAGCATCCGTCCTTAAACGCTCAATTTGAGGGTTTCGGGTGTAATAATTTGAGCTTGTTCCGCTCCTGCCGGAAATCGGAAGACAATAACGGCAAAGAATTGAGAATGTTTTGCCTAATTCATAATTCTTAATTCTAAATTTAAATTAGGCTAAGCTTGTAGATATTTTATAAATTCACTGCCAGACGCGGGTTCAATTCCCGCCATTTCCACCAAATTACAATTAGAATTTAATTGTAATTCAACAGCAAATCAATGGATACGCAATTGCATCCGCGTTGCCATTGAATTTTTTAAATTTCTAAAAATTATTAACTATCGAATCAACAATCAAATAACTGCTCCGGAGCTGAGAGTAATTAACGAAGACGGCACAAATTTAGGAGTCATGTCTCGCGAGGAGGCATTAAAACTTGCAGAAGAAAAAGGATTGGATTTAGTGGAGATAACCGCTACGGCAAAACCGCCGATTGCCAAGATAATCAGCTTTGACAAATTCCGCTATCAAAAAGAAAAAGAACTAAAAAAACAAAAGGCCAGCCAAAAAGTCAGCGGGCTCAAACAAGTGCGTATCAGCGCAAGAGCCGCTAAAAACGATTTAGAGATAAGAGCTAAAAAAATTCAAGAATTTTTAGAGGCAGGGCATAAGGTGGAAATCATGCTAATACTAAAAGGCAGAGAAAAATATAACAGAGACTGGGCAAGACATAAACTTGATGAATTTATAAAAATGATAACCTCTGATATAAAAATAACTATGGAGCCGAGATTCGGAGGAAAGGGATTGGTAATGCAAATCATAAAAAAATAAATTACGCAAAATATGAGAAAAACTGTTTCTAAAAGAATAAGAGTTACAAGAACGGGAAAGGTTTTAAGAAGAGCGATGGGTCTGTGCCATTTTCGCGCCAAAAAAAGCAGTTCACAAATAAAAAGAAAAAAAATAACCAGATCAATTGACGACTTAAGCAAAAAACTTATTAAGAAATATTTATAATAGTGGATAGTGATTAGTATTTAATAAAAAACCTATTCACTAAATACCAATCACTAAAATACTAATAATATGACCAGAGTAAAACGAGGCAAAAATGCCACAAGAAAAAGAAAAAAAATATTAAAATATACCAAAGGATTCCGCTGGGGCAGAAAATCTAAGGAAAGAGCGGCTAAAGAAGCATTACTTCACGCTTGGAGCCGCAGTTTCAAAGGCAGAAAAGAGAAAAAAAGAAATTATCGCGCCTTATGGCAGGTTCAAATTAACGCGGGTGTAAGAGCGCATGACCTAACCTACAGCAAACTAATTGCTGGTCTTAAAAAACAAAACATTATTTTGGATAGAAAAATTTTAGCGGATTTAGCCAAAAATGAACCACTGGTATTCGAAAAAATTGTAGAGAAAGTAAAATAAAAAATCCCCGGTTTGCCGGGGATTTTTTTTAAGATACTTACCCACGCACCAGAAAGCCCCTATCTCTGCTTGGGGATGGAGGTGTCAAGCCGGAGGCTTTCGGTGCGGGGTTTCGCTCCGCACCGGCTTCCAAGAGAAGCCGCCAACTCCTGTTAACAGAGCTTCACTTTAACGGCCTAACTTGACGCACGCTTCTTTTATTCAAAAACTCGTAAGCTTGAGCTAAAATTCTTTGGCTGTCTTTATATTTAGAAAGTATCTTCATAGCTTCTTTATAATCAAACCAGCCATAGCCTTCATGTTCTTTGGAAATTTTTATCTGGTTTTCTTCGGTTTCTGCTAAATAAAAAATGACTGTTTTAAATACTTTGACATTTTTATCGGTTATTTTCCGCCAAAAAACAAAACGCTCGTAAGCCTTGAAATAATCGCTGAATTTTAAATCGCTTCTGCCTAATCCGGTTTCTTCCCTAATTTCTCGAATTGCCGTCTGAAAACTGCGCTCCTCTTTTTCTATTTTCCCCTTAGGAAAATTCCAATAACTGCCTCGATGATAGAGCAATAAGAATTTTAGTCCGTCTTTGGTTTTTCGATAAATAATTATTCCCGCTGAAATTTCTCTCATAAAATTATTTTAACATTTTTAACATTTTCTCCGCTGGCCAGCAATTTACAATATCAGTCCTTTCCGCCCAGCCACGGCGCGCCTGAGAAACACCGTATTCCATAAGACGCAGAGAATCTTTATGGTGAGCATCGGTATTAATAACCATTTTAACGCCTGCTTTTTTGGCTTTTTTAATATTTATGTCTTTTAGATCAAGCCTCAACGGAAAAGAATTAATTTCTAAAACAGTTTTTGTTTCTTTAGCGACTCTTAAAATTCTGTCAAAGTCCATTTCATATTCGTCTCGCTTTTGCAAAATTCTTCCGGTGGGATGAGAAATTATATCAACATGCGGATTCTGCATCGCTTTAATAATCCTACTTGTCATTTCTTTTTTTTTCATTTTTAGCTGAGAATGAATTCCGGCAATCAAAAAATCAAGCTCTTTAAGCGCTTGATCATCAATATCAATCGAGCCGTCAACCATAATATTTGCTTCGCAGCCCTTCAAAATCCGGAATTTTGCTTGCCCGCCGAAGCCTTGGCGAAGGCGAAAATTTAATTTATCAATTTCTTTATTTCTTTCGCGAAGGCGTTTCTCGTCAAGACCATTTTCAATGCGTAAAAATTTTGTATGGTCAGCTATGCCAAGATATTGATAATCCATTTTAATTGCTGACTCAACGAGCTCTAAAATTGAATTTTCGCCTCCATCCCAATCAGAATGGACATGCAAATCGCCTTTAATATCACTGACTTTAATAAGTTCGGGTAATTTATTTTTCTGGGCTAGTTCAATTTCGCCGCTATTTTCTCGAAGTTCCGCCGGAATCCACGCCATACCCAATTTTTCATATATTTCTTCTTCGGATTTTCCAGCAATCATTTTTACTCCTTCAAACAAGCCGTATTCGTTTAATTTTAATCCCTTACTGATCGCTATTTTTCTTAAAGCGATATTATGCTCCTTTGAGCCGGAAAAATACTGCAAAGCCGAACCATAGCTTTTTTCAGAAACCACTCTTATGTCAATATCAAAACCAGCGCTCATCCTAACCGAAGATTTAGTCGCGCCTTTAGCCAAGATTTTTTCAATTCCCGGCATTGAAACAAAATAATCCATCACCTTTTGAGGTTTTTCGGCAACAACTAAAACATCCACATCACCGATAGTTTCTTTCATTCGGCGCAAAGAGCCAACTACATGCGCCTCCTTAACATCTTTTATATTTTTTAATCCTATGATTACTTCTTTAACAGTCGGCAAAATATCGCCTAATAAATACCTTCCTTTGGCGCGCTTTAAAAACTCAATGCTTTGCAAAATATTTTGCTCTTTTTTTTCTCCAAATTTAGGCAAATTTCTGATTTTCCCGGACTTAGCGGCTTTTTCCAGGTCTTGAAGATTTTTTATTTTTAATTTTTGATAAAGAGTTTTTATCATTTTCGGGCCCACTCCCTCAACCGCTATAAGTTCTTCAATATCAATGGGTATTTTCCGCTTAAAATTTTCGTATTCTTTAATTTTCCCCTTTTCCAAATATTCAACAATTTTATCGGCCATACTCTCGCCCACTCCTGAAATTTTTCTTATTCCTTTGATGCCTTCTTTTTTATAAATTTCGCGAATATCTTCTGATAAAACATCAAAACTCATCGCCGCCCGCTCATAAGCCTGCGGCTTAAAAATCACGCCCTCCACCTCCAGATAAAGCGCCATATTATGAAAAATTTTGGCTATTTCTTTGTTGGACATGATTTTGTTTAAAATAATTATAGCTTACAGATTTTAATCTGTCATTTTACGATATTGTTAAATAAAAAACCCCGGCTATTTCTGCCGGGGCGTTATCTCTTTTCTTTTTTTAGATTTTAGCTTTTTGAGCTTTTTAATTCTCTTCCGACGCAGGCTACCGACTCTCTCTACGTTTGCCATAATATCCTCCTTTAAATTATTGAAGGTCTTAATTAATAATAAATAAACATTTCAAAAAATCAACTTTTATTGGTTTCTTAATAATTGTTTTTCTAAGGCAACTTTTGCCTTATCTCTCGGCATTATTGAATTGGAAACCAAAAGCAATACTATCGCGCTTAGTATGGCAAATACAGACGCGCTTAAAAAAACAAGCTTAAAGCCAAACAAAGTGGCGACTGTGCCTCCGATAATTCCAGCCAAACCAACGCCCAAGCTTACCGCGCTGCTATTGATTGCCCAATCCAAGGCAGTATGATTTTTATCCAAGTGCCGGGAAAAAATCGCCAGCCAAGAAGGAAGATAAAGCGCAAATCCAGCGCCTTTTACAAATTGAATCAAATAAATCTGCCATAATTCTTTGGAAAAAACTAAGCCTAAAGCGCTGATTCCGACAATTATAATGCCAATAATCAAAATATAAAAATCGTCTTTTTCTCCGTCGTTTTTATCAAGATAAAGCGAGATGGGAATCTGAAAAACGGCCCGCGTAAGCCAATATATGGTTGCCATGAGCCCGACTGAAAGAAGAGTGGCGCCGACAATTTTACTGACAATAAAAACAGAAAAAATCGGGTCAATAACGCCCCAGCCGGTCCAAAGCAATAAGTCGCTGATAACAAAATACTTAACAACCCTATTAAACCAGGCGCCTGATTTTATGCTTTTAACAAAAGAAATCATCTTATTAAGAATTTTACCTCATTATTCTCTAAATTCAACTCCACGATATTGCCCCGATTAATTTCACCTCTTAAAATTTTTTCTGCCATGACGCTTTTAATTTTATCGGATATCACGCCGCGAAGCGGCCGAGCGCCAAAAGCCGGATCATAACCAAGTTCGGCGATTCTCCCGATAACCGCCTGATTAAAATTAAGACTGATGCCATGGCTTCCTTCGACAGATTTTGCCAATGATTTCAGCTGAAATTCGGCAATTGCCTTAATATCCGCCGGCGAAAGATTTTTAAAAGCAATTATGCCGGAAAACCGGTTAAGCAGTTCCGGCCGGAAATACTCGGTTAATTTTTTCTTTAGCTCTTCGTTGATTTTTCCAATAGCTTCGCCGGCTTCGATTTTTTCTTTAATAAAATGGGAATGAGCGTTTGAGGTGGCAATTATAATAGTATTATTAAAATTAACAGTTCTTCCCGTGGAATCAGTCAATCGGCCGTCATCAAAAACTGCCAAAAAAAGATTCAAGATATCGGGATGGGCTTTTTCAAACTCATCCAGCAAAATCAAACAATACGGCTTGTTAAGCACCGATTCGGTCAAAGTGCCGGAAATCTTTCCGTCAACTGAACCAATAAACCTAAAAATGCTTTCTTTGGCCTGATATTCAGACATATCAAAACGAACCATCTGAGATTCTGAACCAAATTGAATTTCTGACAAAATTTTAGAAAGTTCTGTCTTTCCTACGCCGGTCGGCCCGACAAATAAAAAACTGGCAATTGGTCCGGATTTTCTTGAAAGGCCGCTGCGATACTCTCTTAAGGCTCGAGAGACTACGCTGACGGCCTCTTTTTGGTCAACAAATTTTTTATGAATAAATTCTTCAAGATTTAAAAGTTTTTCCGCTTCGCCTTTTTCAGCCGTCTGCAAAGGCACATTGATTTTTCGCTGAGCAATTTCCGTCACATCATCGGCTCGCAAAATTTTATTTCCATTTTTGTAAGCGCTCGTCAAAGATTCTTTTAAAATATCTTCAGCGCTTGAAGGCAAGAGCTTCTGATGAAAATGCTTATGAGCTAAAATTACCGCTTGTTTAACTGCCTTAAAACTTATAGTTATTTTATACTGTTTTTCTAAAATCAAGCTTTCATAAACCAAAACTCTCATTGCTTCTTCTTCAGAAATTTCCTCTACTCGGATTATTTCAAAATTATTGGAAAAATCGCTCAAGGGCTCTATAAATTGCTTAAATTCTCGGGAATATGTGGCGCCGATTACCGGAAACGCATCATTACTGATAATCGGCATTAAAATATCCGACGCGCTCATAAGGCCTTGCCCTGATGTTTTAACCAAATTATGAATATCTGGAATATAAAGAATAATATTATCGGATAAAATTATTTCCTCAACAATTTTATTAATTCTTTTGGAAATTTCCTCTTGCGGCGCTCCGGAAATAAGATTGCCAATTTCCAAAGAAACCAATCGCTTATCGAAAATCGCTTCCGGCACTTCGTCTTTAACAATTCCAAAAGCCAAGGCTGAAACAATTGCCTCTTTACCGCTGCCCGGATCGCCAACAAGCAAGGCATTGGGTTTGCTAAGCCTTGAAACAACATCTACTAAGCGATCATATTCTTGTTGATGGCCGATCAAAAAACCAAGACCGCCAGCGCGCGCCAAATCAGTAAAATCAACGCTATATTTATCGAGAACAGGAGTCGGCTGGCTGGTCCAAGCCCGATTTATCACCCGATGACGCAATCGGAACGGTTTTCGGACAAATCCGCCTAACACTTTCGGCGCTCTCCTAAAAAAATCAATTTTTTTGTCGAATCGGGAAAAAATCATGGTCTTTTCCAAATCAGACGCGTCAATTGCAAATATGCCAAAAAAGCGGCTAATTAAGGGATCTTCGATATTTGCCAAAGCGGAAAATAAATCCCACGGAGCAACAAACCGATTTTTATTGTAAAAAGCAAAAACAAAAGCTGATTTTGCCAGCATGTCTAATTTGCTCCACAGTTCTAAGGGGTTGCATTTCTTATCTCCGGCTTCTTTTATAAACTCTCTAAGCTTCTGATTAACATCTTTCAAAGAAACATCCAGTCGCAAAAATCCCTTTTGAATTTCCGCTTGAGATAAAATATTTTCCAGTAAATAAAGATGAAAATTTCCGCCTAAAAATAAAGCTTTTTCGAAAGATTTTTCTAAAATATAAAAACTTTTCGGCGTAAAAAAATTAGCAACATTGATTCTACCCGGATCGGATGATTTGCCTCGACGGCTAAGCCTTGGTAAATAACGGATTAAACCAACTAATGATCTTTCCGCCTGGCCAAAGTGAATCAAACGGTCGGTTAAAAATAAAGAAATCAATAATCCGACAAAAAATAACTGCCGGGCGCTCGAAAGCAAAAAAGTAATGTCACCAACAAATAAAATCACGTAAAAAGAATAGATAATCAGCCGCGAGAAGAAACGCGAAGAATGCCCCATTTTAAGGCGCGGTTCGTCAAAATATAAATTTTGCAATTTTAATTCAAACATTTGATTCTCAACCTATAAAAATTTTTATTATCAGATAAATCGGAATGGTCAGCCAAACTAAATATAAAAAAACTGCGATTAAGATAACCGAAAGATAAACCATTGACGCAATAATCAATCTCGCCAGCCGAAAAATAAAGCCTAATATATAGCCGATAACGCTTCTATCGGAATAAAGCGGCTGAAAAATAAAGCGAAATGTAATTTTTAAGGCAAAAAATCTATCCAAGCGCTCCAATAAAGAAACCACAAAATTTGAATAGATAAAAAAACTTTTAATGTACCAATGGCGAAAAAATTCTTTGATACGATAAAAAAAATGTTTAAAAAGATAAGAGATTAACTTCATTAGCTTGTTAGTTTATCAGCTTGTTAGCTTGTTAATTTTTTAACTTTAATAGACCAAAGAAGCTAATTAAGTTAAAAAACTATTTCATTGGAATCGGGTATTTTACTTCTCCTTTCTCAATGAAGCTTTTTATATTTTCAACATCTGTATTTAAAATACGCTGAAGTGCTTCGGTTGTGTTAAATGCATTATGAGGCGTAATAATAACATTAGGCGTATCAATTAAAACATGGTTAGCTAAAGCGGTTTTTAAATTATGCTCCTCCGGATGACCATAAAGCAAAAATGCTCTTTCATCTTTAATTACCCCTTCTTCCTCCAAAACATCGGCTCCGTAACCGCTTAAAATCCCGTCATTTAAGGCTTTAACCAAAGCTTCGGTTTCAACCAAGCCGCCGCGCGCGGTGTTTATCAAAATTGCCCCTTTTTTTATTTTCTTTATGCTATCGCTATTAATTATATGATGAGTTGATTGGCTATAAGGAATATGAAGAGTTATGACATCTGACTGCGATAGTAATTCTTCAAAAGGCGCGTATTTAAAATCAAGTTCTTTGGACAATTCTTCGCTCGGGTAAGCATCATAAGCCAAAACATTCATTCCAAATCCTTTGGCTATTTTTATACTGTGCTTGCCGATTCGGCCCGTACCAACAACGCCGATTGTCTTTCCGTTAAGGTCAAAGCCTCTTAATCCGTCAAAAGAAAACTGGCCGGATTCTTTTAACCGATCAAAAGCTTCATAAATCTTTCGAGACAGGCTTAAAATTAATCCAAAAGCGAATTCCGCCACTGTATTGTCGCCATAGCCCGGCACATAAGCAGTTTTAATGCCTTTTTCTTTAACAATGCTTAAATCTATATGGTCAAAACCTGTGGAGCGCGTTGTTATTAACTTGAGATCAGGCAGACTGTCAATAACTTCTTTTTTGACTTCCGAGCCGACAAAAACAGAGATAATATCGGCGTTTTTGTCTTGCGGCAAATTATCTTTGTTTAATTTTTCCTTACTGAAAAATAATTCAAAACCAGGCAGCTGTTTTTTAACATAATCAGCTTCCCAGTCTTCTATTTCAAAAAAATGAATTTTAGCCATTAATGTTAATTATAATAATTTTATCCGATTAAATCAAATAATTATCTAAAAAAATATTAGGCTGCTTATGTTAGATTATCGATAAAACCAAACGAATAAATTATTGTTAACTGTGATTGTTAAAAATCCGCCAGCGAAAAAATCTAAATTAAAAAACCCCCCGCTTTGCGGGGGGTTTTTTTTATTTATTATTCTTTCCTTTTATGATTTCATCTATCACGCCGTATTCCTTAGCGTCAGTAGCCGAAAGATAAAAATCGCGGTCAGTGTCTTTTTCAATTCTGGCAAGCGACTGACCGGTGTGTTTAGCCAAAATCTGATTTAATCTTTCTTTGATTTTTAAAATCTGACGAGCGGTTATTTCGATTTCCACTGCCTGACCGCCGGCCTCGCCCATTACTTGATGGAGCAAAACTTCGGAATTGGGCAAGATAAACCTTTTGCCTTTCTTGCCGGCTGTTAAAAGAACTGCGCCCATAGATGCCGCCATGCCGAGGCAAATAGTAGAGACATCGGGCTTAATGTGTTGCATAGTGTCATAAATCGCGAGTCCGGCAGTTACCACTCCACCCGGGCTGTTAATGTAAAGCGTAATGTCTTTTTTAGGGTCTTCGTGCTCCAAAAACAGCAATTGGGCAATAATGCTATTTGCCACCGAATCGGTAACCGGTCCGCCAAGAAAAATAATCCGATCTTTTAAAAGCCGGGAATAAATGTCATAGGCCCGTTCGCCGTATTGTGATTTTTCTATTACTGTTGGTATTAAAGTCATATATTCAAAATTATCCATGTTTTCTTCCATAATTTTATTTTTATCATAAATAAATTAAAAAATCAAATTTACCGCCGATATTATTGATGATTAGAAACAATTTCCGGCTGAAAATAAGGGTTTATTTTTATTTCCAGCGGATTAAAAGAGATTATTTTTTTATCCCTTATTTCCGCAAAAAGCGCCAAGCCTTCTTTGGTACCATCGGAAAAATTCTGGTCAAAAACAAAATTGCCCAAACTATAAGCAATCCAGCCGCTTTTATAACGCTCAATTTCCTGAACTACGTGAGGATGATGGCCGATAATTATATCGGCTCCGCTATTTATTAAATCTCGGCCTATTTTCTGCTGAAAAGAATTTGAACGCGTCTCATATTCTTTGCCCCAATGGAATGAAACAACGACAATATCCGCAACTTTTAAATTTTTTATAAGCCAAATTTCATTTTTAACTCTTTCTGCGTCAAACGAGCTGATACCGGCTGAATTAACATCAGCTTCCAAGCTTTTTGGATACAAATCGGTAAAGGCAAAAAACGCGACTTTTGTTCCTTTTATTTCTTTTATCGTAAAATTATTGGCTTCAAAAAAATTTTTTCCAGCGCCTATCGATTTTATGCCGTTTGCCTCTAAAATATCAACTGTATCTTCAAGCGCTTCCCTGCCCCAATCCATAATATGATTATTGGCAACGGATAAAACATCAAAGCCGGCAAATCTCAAACCCTCAACAACGCTTGGTTCGGCTCTGAATGAATAAATACTGCCCTGATTTCTTCCGCTACTTGAAATAGGACCCTCTAAATTACCGAAAGTTAAATCAGCAGAGCGCAAAATTTCCGCGGTTTTTAAAAAAGGGAAATAATAATCGCTGTTCTTTTTTATTTGATTAGCCACGCCTCGGTCAAGCATAATATCTCCGACAAATATCAAAGTTATCGGCTCTTGTTTTTTGAAATCTATAATTCGGCTGATAACCTGAAATTGAGTGGCAATTAAATTCGCCTGTAAACTGGAGGAAACTGCCGTGCTGGACAAATTAACAATCCGGCTATTAATATTAAAAAAGGCAAAGGATAAACCGCCTAAAATACCGATTAAAATTGCAAAATAAAAATAGCGCACCATTTAAAAATTATAACATAAAGCTAAAAAATTTCCCCCGATAGGAGGGGGGGGTAATATTTAAAATTAATAAATTTAAAAAAATCCTGTTATCCCTGACAATTTCTTATTGAAATTAATCCATCGCTAACATCATTAACATAAGAACCACTATAAATTCCATTAATCCATAATTCATAAACCTGACTTTCGTTAATTCCTAATGGAATTTTCCATAGCATATCTCCTTTTCCATTAATTTCTCCTGATTCATTATAACTTGAAGGAAAGCTTCCTATCTTAATTTCTTTTAAATAATCACCTCCTCCTCTTAATGTAACATTAATTACGTCAAAATATTCCTTGGGAACTTCCCATTTAATATTCATATCGTCTCCCATACAAAATTTTTCCCCGCCGTTTGGCTCAATAAGGTTGAAATCAGTTCTTGCGCATCCTCTTTTGTCTCCTAATATAGTACAGGGACCAGAATTAATCTTTTGATTATTTTTTTCAAAAATTTTTTCTATCGCTTTTTGCGAATTTTCAATAGCGTTTTCCAGACTTTTTTTACCGGTTTCCGGGATTTTTTCCAGATTTTGTTGCAAAGCTTCAATGTGTCTTGAAGTGGTTTCTTCAATTTGCTGGCTTAGATCTTTTATATCCTCGCCTTTCTGTTTCAACTCTTCGATCTTTTGAAGAGCTCGGTTAAGCTGGTCCTGATATTTTTGCAAAGTGCGTTCCGCGGATTCAATTTTGCCTTTATCCATCAATTTAGAATATTCAGCCAGCCGAATTTCCGCCAAATGAAGATACTGCTTGGCCTTATTTTCCGCGCCAAAAGAGAAAAATGTTTCAGCTGATTCTTTCCAGCTTTTGAAAAAATAAAAAGGGTTGTCCGGCGTAATGGCAATATCAATCGGGGAAAGACTGGAAACAGCGCCGGCAAAAAGACCAGAAGACGCAAGTGAAATTCCAGCTATAATTAAAATCAATTTAATCATAAAATTTATAAAATAACTTGGTTCTACAAATTAACGCAAATTAACTAACTATTGACCGATAAACAGAATCTAAAAATGAATAGAAAATTTCCGGAATCAAGAAGAAAATTAATCCCGCGGAAACAACTAAAATAATTATTAAAATAAGAATTATAAAAATCCACTTATGGCTTTTGGGCGGAAAATTATCTGAATTTTTACTTAAAGGCGCGCCGGCTTCTTTTGAAGGCAGTCCCATCTGCCTGATTGCCACATTCATCGCATCGCTTACGTCTTCATCTATCCAGCCTTTAGAAACTAAAATATTTTTTATATCAACGGGCTTTATGCCCTCTTGAAGCTGATATTTTATGTAATCAAGAAGTTGTTGGTTCATAATTTTTATTTTACAGGTTTTCCGCGACTTTTAAAACATGTTTAACGAGCATTGCCGCATAACCCCATTCATTGTCATACCAGCTCAACACTTTTACTAAATCGCCGTCAATAACTTTGGTAAATTTTAAATCAACAATCGCGCCGTACGGCTCGCCGATTATATCAGAAGAAACAACCTGATCGTCAACTACTTTTAAAATTCCCTGCCAACGGTCTGACTTAGCCGCTTCTTTTAAGATATTATTAATTTCTTCGACCGAGGTCTTTCTTTTGCTTACAAAAGTAATATCCGCAATTGAACCAGTCACCGCAGGAACTCTAATAGCAATGCCGTCAAACTTATTTTCCAGTTCTTTTATAACTCTGGATACGGCAAGAGCCGCCCCGGTGCTTGAGGGAATTATATTTTGCGCTCCGGCTCTGCCCCGCCGAAAATCCAAGCCCTTTACCGAGCTATCCACGATTGTTTGAGTATTAGTATAAGCATGAACCGTATTTAAAACCGCTTTTTCGATTCCGGGATTTTCCATTAATACCGATATTACCGGCGAAGCGGCATTAGTTGTACACGATGCATTGGAAGAAATTTTACAAGTTTTCAAATTACCCTCATTTATACCAACCAGCACGGTCTGTCCAAGTTCGCCATCAGCATCTTTTGCCGGAGCGGTCATTACCACTCTTTTAGCGCCGGCTTCCAGATGAGCTTTAGCTTTATCGTATGATTCATATACTCCGGTTGACTCAACAACAATATCAATGCCTAAATCTTTCCAGGGGAGTTTAGTCGGATCTTTTTCCTGCAAAAATAAAATTTCCTTGCCGTTAATTACAAGATAATTTTTGTCGCTTGATTTTTTAATAGATATTTCTCCGGGATAAGCTCGGTAAACCGAATCATATTTCAATAAATAAGCAAGGTTTTCCGCGTCGCCTAAATCATTAACAGCGGTAATTTCAATCCGCCGGCTGGCGGATTTTTCATCGAAAATCTGCCGAAAAAATAACCGGCCGATTCTGCCAAAACCGTTGATTGCAATCTTTGTCATATTAATTTTTATTATACAAATTAACTAAATTAAAAACAACTATTCCGAAAGCTACGCTTACATTCAACGATTCCTTCCTGCCTTTCATCGGGATTTCCAAAATTTTATCCGCGCGGTTCAGAATTGACGGCGGCAAACCTTTAATTTCACCACCCAAAACCAATGCTATCTTTAATTTTTTAGTTTTTAAGTTTTTACGTTTTATCTTCTTATAGTACGGAATTGATTTTTTGCTTTGCTCAATAGCGAATATTTTGTATTTTTCTTTTTTGAGTTTATCAATCAGACTAGTAGTGTTTTTTACATATTCCCATTTCATATATTTTTCCGCACCTAAAGAAACTTTAGTTAATTGGCTTCGCGGCCGGCTTAATTCATCAATCGGTTTAGGAGTAATGCCGCATAAATAAATTTTTTCAATTCCTGCCGCGTCCGCAGTCCTAAAAATAGCGCCGACATTATACAAGCTTCTTATATTATGAAGAATGACCACCATCTAAACATTATACCATCTAAACTTGACTCTAAAAATAAAAAACAATATGCTTTAATTAGATCTTTAACTCATTGCATCATTAATAAATAAAAGGGATGTTTTAACTGTGGTTATTCCTATAACTTATAAATCACGAGGAGGCGAATAAAATGGAAATTTCAAACATAAGAATCCATTTAATCACCAAGCCAACCAGAGACAATTGCATAGCATATGCCTCTTTTGCCATTAATGGAGGAAATATTCAGATAGGAATTACCGGAATAAGAATTATTAAAATTGGAAATAAGCTATATCTTGCTATGCCCCAAAGAATTGACTCCAGAGGTTTAAATAGAGATATTCTTTTCCCTAATAACAAACAAACCAAAGAAGTTTTGGAAAAAGCAATTTTCAAGGCGTATGATAACGCCGTAAATTCTGAAAATATAAATAAACCGCCTAATATCCTGACTCCAAAAAAAAGTTCTGCTCAAGAATCAATTAATTATTTAAATAAACATCCCAATAAATAAGAGCCAAGCCCGTTGCAGTCTAATCTAGACTGCAACGGGCTTTTTTTTTATCTTTTTTTGATGAATTATTGAATTTCGAGGTGAGCCGATAATTAAAAAACCCTTGTTAAATATAGACAAAAATCGGCTCATCCAAGATTTAACGATGAGCCGATTTTTTAAAACGATATTTGATGCCTCGGGTTTCTCCAAGAGCTTCAATTATGCCTTTTGCTTCAAGCTCATCAAGATAACGAGTGGCAGTGGCATCGGAAACATCCAGCAATTTTTCAACATCGTTATTGGTAATTTCACTTTTTTCCCTCAAAAGACTGATAATCTTGTACTTGCGCTTTTCTTTAAGAAAATTAATTTCTTTCCGGTATTGGCTAAGACCGATATTTTCATATTCCGGCTTTCGCCAAATTAAAAAAACTAAAATAATGGAAAGAATTACGCCGAGGAGCAATTGATAGTTCATTTGATAAAATTATATCATTTTCCAGCATAAAATAAAAAGGCAGGATATTGGTCCTGCCTCAATAAAAACTCATAAATTATTTTCTTTTTACATCCAGTATTAACACCTGATTTTCCGGATGACCATCAAAATAGCCAATCGCTACACGAAATTCAATAAATCTTTTCCAAGCTTCAAGTTGGTGCTCCAAAATTAAAAATAAAATCATAATAACCGCCGAAACAATAACAATCGCTTCAGACATATCAAAAATTCCTAATATCAGTAAAAGCATTAATAAAAAATAAAACTGAAGAGTTAGCGCAAGCGGCATCTGGTCGCAATTTATCAATATCAAATCTTTTCTTATTGATAGATATTCAACTATTTTGATACTTATTAAAATAATTATCAAGCTTTCGAAAAATATCAGGTCGTTCATAAGCCAAAAATCAAGGCTGTTGAAGATTCCTTTTACCATTGCGCGCCTCCTTTTTAGTTTTCAGACTTATTATTTTTTGAAATCAACTGCTGTTATTATATAATAGTCCACCCAATACTTCAATAATATTAAATTAATCGCTGTTGGAGTTCTGCGGACTGGGATTGACTTGAGCTTGAAATTGGCTATTGCCCCAAGAAACGCGCTCATAGCTCTGATTTTTCGGAATTTCCGTCCAGCTAGCTTCTTCAATTGTTTCTCCGAGGCTATTATAAATAACTATTGCATTATTGGCATAAGCCAAACTATATGACTTTGGCCAAAAAATATCCGCGAAAACCGAACCGCTATAACCGCCTTCATTAGCGAGTAAAAGATATTTATTGGGAAAAATTACTTTTCCTTCAAGCCGACTGGAAGATACAAGCGTTGATTCGCTTCCGCTTGAGCTTTTTTTCTTGATAGACCAGCCGGTTAAATCAATCGGATTCGACGTTGGATTATAAAGTTCTATAAATTCGTCATTAGAATTTGCGTCACTACCAGCCATAATTTCACTTATTAAAATATGGTTTATAACTGGCTGAGATTGAGAAGAAGGAGATGCGACAGATGGCAATAAATAAAATGCGCCAGTTGCTAAAATATCGCTGTTAATCAATGCTTCGCAATTTCCTAAGCCACTGCAAGCTCCGGACCAACCGCCAAAAGAAGAATTACTATCCGGCTTGGCAAAAATAATAATCGAGCTTCCGCCGGTATATTCATCCTCACAAACGCTTCCGCAATTAATATTACCGGAGTTAGCGGTAATCAGACCTTGCCCATCGCCTGATTTTGACACTTTTAATAAATAATTCAGCGGAGCTGAGACAAGCAAAGTTGTTGATGCTGCGGGTAAAGCAGCTCCCGCCTGATTATTGATTATTAAAGGATTAGTCGGCGTTAAAACCGAAATTGACGAAGAAGTATGAGGCGCAATTCCGGAAAAATTTTGAGAGCTTGTTTTTAATTCGACAATGGATTTATTTTGCGGAGATTTATCGATTTTTTGAGTTTTCTTTGCTTGTGTTGATGCTTTTTTGCTTTTAATAGTTTGGGGTTGAGTATTATTGTCCGAAGAAAATGATTTTTCTTCTGATTTCTTCTGAGAATTTAAATTAATCTGGCTGATAAGTTCAAAATCATCGCTGAAAACTTTGCCGAATAAATTTTTATCAATATCAATTTTAAAAAATCCCAAATAAACTCCTCCGACAATCAAAAAAATAATTCCTAAAAACATTCCGAAAAATTTCCAATAAGATTGAGGGGGTTTTTCGCTGTTTTGATTTTTTTCCTCCATATTACTATTGCTTTTTCTGCAAGTAATCGTAGATATTTAGAACCGCTTTGACCGCATCGCCTATGGCAATATTTATTTGATTATATAAAACATCGGTGACGTCGCCGGCTGCCCAAACGCCTTCAATTGAAGTTGCCTGCGTTTGATGATTAACCGTTATTTTCCCTTTTTCATTTATCTCCACCAATCCTTGAGCTAAGGCGCTGTTAGATTGATAGCCAATCGCGACAAAAACGCCTTGAAGTTCAATTTCTTTAAGCTCTCCGCCTGTCCGATCTTGATATTTAATACCGGAAACAAAATTATTGCCCACAACTTCTTTCATTTCAGCCATTTTTATTATTTCCACCTTTCCGGAATTTTTGGCTTTTTCAATATAAATAGGGTCGGCTCTTAAAACATCTCCATATTCCAAAACATAAATTTTTGAGGCGTAGGGAAGCAAATCCAAAATAGAATAAAAACCGGAATTGCCTCCGCCAATAACCGCCACAACCTTATTTTTCATAAGCGGCGCATCGCAAATTGAACAATAAAAAACGCCTTTGCCTTCAAATTTGTCTTCGCCCAAAATATTAAGTCGGCGAGGACTTGAACCGACAGAAATTAAAATGGTTTTAGCTTCGTAAGAGTTGCCTTTATTAGTCGAGATTGCGAAAAAGTCGCTGGTTTTTTCTATTTTTAAAACTTTTTGCCCTTCTTCTATTTCAATATTGGGGTAAGACTTCAGGTGCTCTTCAAGAGCCTGTTTTAATTGAACACCGCTAAGCGATTTAAAGCCTATAAAATTATTTATTTCTGAAGCAATAACTGGCTGGCCGCCGATACTTTCGGCAATAAGCAGGGTTTTAAGTTTTTTTCTGGCGGCGTAAATTCCAGCAGCCACTCCAGCCGGACCGCCTCCGATAATTATTAAATCGTACATAGATTTAACTCACAACCTACAACTCCGACGCAAAGTCGGAGCTTCGACAGAATCGTCGAAGCCAACAACTAATAATTGGTTTAAAATTATAACTTTTGCTACTAGTCGTAAGTTGTCAGTCAATTACAATTATTTTTTTAGCGCCTTATCTATCTCCGACCGATTAAATCCGACAATAATCGTACCGTCGATATCAATTACCGGCACACCCATTTGATGGGACTTATTAATCATTTCTTCGCGAGCGTTTTCGTCTTCGGAAACGTTATATTCCTCGAAAGACTCCCCGATTTTTTTGAAATAATCTTTAGCCATCACACAATAGGGACAGGTTGATGTTGAATAAATTTTAACCATTTTTGAATAAAATCGCGCATTGGTTGTGCCTGCCTAGATTCGAGCTGACACAACCAATACATGACTTAAAAAATTATTGTTGCGGCGGCATCATCGAGGAAACTGACTTGCTACCGAACAGCGCCCATAATGCAAAAATCGCTATAAGAACGCCGACGATAATATTGCTCCACAAGGCAGGAGCAAAACCGGAGAATCCCAGAACCCACGGCGAAATTAAAATCCAAACTCCCAATACTAAATTAACCCAATTAAGCAACGAACTCATATTCATATTCATAAGTTATCAATTCAATGGCTGCAAAAAATCTTTGCAAATATTGAAGGAATAATTACGACCTTTCTTAAATTATATCATAATCATAAAAAAACAAAACCGCCCCACACAATGTGAAGGGCGGTTTGTTATTATTTCCTGAAAAATCTCTTACCACCTCCTCCGCCGCCGCCACCGAATGACTGTCGTCTTTGACGATGACAATCTCGGCAAAGAAGTTGGTCTAATCTTTGAGGATCAGGCTCAAAAGGAAGTTCGTTGATCGCGGCTTGGCACTTTGAACACTGCCAGTTGCCGGAATACATCTTCCTTTCAAAACCCTGATTATCGGAATAAGCCATTTTGCCTTATATTTATGGACTGCTGATTTGCAATCCAATTACTTAATTTCGTCCCTTTTTATTAGTCTTAGTCTAAGGCAAAATGGTTTTGGCTAAAAACCTAATTCACTTTGTCTTCTACTAATCTTATTGCATTATACCGCGCATATAGACTTTGTCAAGGTTTGAAATTATGACTTTAAATATGCTAAGATATTAAATTAAATGTTTGCCTCAAAACTGAAAACAGCCCTCATAATCATCGGAGATATTATCATTTTATACGGCTCGCTCGCGCTAACCATGCTAATCCGCTACGGTTCGGACACATTTCAATATCCTCTGCAAGACCATTTAAAGCCGTTTTCGGTTATTTTTATCGTTTGGGTGCTTATTTTTTATCTATCTGACCTTTATAAAAACAAGTTTTTTAGGCACAACCTAGAAGCAATCAGAGTTTTTATAATTTCCATAATCGTAAGCATTGTAATATCAATAATTCTTTTTTACGCTTTTGAACCGTTTTTCCAGCTTACGCCAAAAACAAACTTGCTGATTTTCGGAATTGTTTTCGGATTAATTGATTATTCCTGGCGGATAATACTCATAAAAATATTTATTTCCAGCGGCTGGAAAAAACAAGTGCTTCTAACCGGAAGCTCGCCAAATACAATACATCTTATTGAATATCTAAAAAATAATCCTCAAGCAGGATACGGAGCAAACTCATGGATAAAAGAACCGACTGAAGAAAATCTTTCCGATTTAATCGAAAAAATCAATGAAACTAACATTGAAATAGTTGTTATTGAAAATAAGTTAAAAAATAATCCTTCTGCCAATAAATTAATCTACAAACTTTTACCGCTAAAAATGAAAATTCTTTACTTTTCGGATTTTTACGAAATGATTTTCCAAAAACTTCCTTTGGAAGATCTTGAGGAAAGCTGGTTTATAGAAGAAATCACTGCTTATCGAAAATTTTACGATATTTTTAAAAGAATCTTTGATGTTTTATTTTCGCTGATTTCGGGCATAATTTTTCTGCCTTTGATAATTGTTATCTCGGGATTAATTAAAGCTTCCTCAAAAGGACCAATAATTTACAAGCAAGTTAGAACCGGAAAAAACGAAAAAGCGTTTATTCTTTACAAATTCAGAACGATGAGAACAAATCAGAACGGGCCTCTTTGGACTATTAAAAATGACGACCGGCTTACGCCTTTGGGAAAAATTTTGCGCTACAGCCACTTGGACGAATTGCCTCAGCTTTACAATATCCTAAGAGGCAATATTTCTTTTATCGGACCGCGGCCAGAACGCTCGGAGCTTGTTCAAATATACAAAAAACTGCCTTTTTACGAGATGCGCCATATTATCAAACCGGGACTGACCGGCTGGGCGCAGTTAAATTACAAACCCAGCGCTTCAGTTGAAGAAGCTCATGAAAAACTCCGATACGATATATTTTACATAAAAAATCGCTCGCTTTTTTTGGATTTTCTGATAATTTTAAAAACTATTAAATATATTTTCATCTCGCATAGCTGATGAATAAATTAAAATCGCTCCTTTTCCAAAATAGAAATATCCGCCAAACTGTCGCTAAAAATGTTTTTTGGCTTAGTTTTTCTCAAATAGGCAGTCGACTAATCAGAGCAATTATTATAATTTACGCTGCCCGCGCTTTAGGAGCGGCTGATTACGGAATTTTTTCTTACGCTTTGGGACTAGCAGGATTTTTTACGATTTTCTCTGATATTGGCATAAGCCAGATACTGACAAGAGAGATGGTGCAAAAGCAGGGTCAAAAAGACCGATATTTTTCCACTGCTTTCTGGATAAAGATTTTCATCCTCGCAATAACGGTTCTTTTAATTATTTTTGCGGCTCCTTATTTTTCCAAATTAGAGGCGGCAAAAAATTTAATGGTTTTTATCGCTTTAATCGTCATTTTTGACGGCTTGCGAGAATTTTCTTTAGCTTCATTTCGTGCATTTGAAAAAATGGAGTTTGAGGCGCTGATTTCAATATTAACCAACATTGCCATTACGACGTTCGGATTAATCGCCCTTTATTTTGCGCCAACTTCAAAATCTCTGACACTGGCCTACGCCTTCAGCACAATGATCGGATTTTTTGTTGGTTTTATAATCTTAAGAGAACATTTTAAAAAAATTTTAAATTGTTTTGACAAAAGCCTGATTAAACCGATTCTTTATTCTGCTTATCCGATAGCACTTTTAAGTTTTTTCGGCGCTTTTATGCTTAATACTGATATGATAATGCTCGGCTGGTGGAAAACTCCTAAAGAAATCGGATACTATTCAGCCGGCCAGAAAATAATTCAGCTGCTTTATACTTTACCGGCAATCTTGGCAACCAGCATTTTTCCTTCTATGTCGCGGTTTGTAAATAATCAAGAAAACGAAAGAGTTAAAAATCTTATGAAAAAAGGCATGGTTATAATATTTTCAATAGCTATGCCCGTATTTTTAGGCGGTGTAATTTTAGCCAAACCGATTATAGGATTGCTATACGGAAAGGAATATTTGCCGGCAACATTATCCTTCCAAATACTTCTCTTTACTCCCTTTTTTATTTTTCCTCAGATACTTTTGGGTAATTTCATCTTGGCGCACAACCGACAAAAGGAATTGAAATTTCCTGTCGGGTTGGGAGCAATAAGCAATATTATTTTAAATGTTTTGCTTATACCGCCTTACGGAATTGTCGGCTGTTCTATCGCCACGGTTATTGCCCAATTTTTAAATACCAGCCTCACATGGAGAATAGCCAAAAAAATAAATGATTTTTTTAGCTTTCGCCAGTTATCAAAAGCTATTATTGCCGCTATTATTATGGGAGTAATAGCATTTATTTTAAATGAATCTAATATAAATGTAATTATTAATATAATTATTTCGGCCGGAATTTATTTCGGAACGCTTTATTTGCTTAAAGAAAAAATTTTAGAGGAAATTCTAACTATTTTAAAAATAAAATAAAACTGAAGAAATAAAATTATTTTCTGTCAATGAGGTAAAATTTTAATTAATTTTACCGAAACCCGCCAATTCCAGCATTTCTTTGACATAAGGATGCCAATTTTCATCAATACTGGAAAACCACTCAATTTTTGAATGTTGTGTTTTATCAAAATTAATAGCTAAAGTATTGTTAAAATTAACAGTAAAAACAGTATTGACGGTGTGTCTATTAGATTCTTGAAAAATTGTCTCGCCAACGCCTAATAATTTAAGGTCTGAATAGGTTATTTCAACCCCTAATTCTTCTTTAGCTTTTCTAAGAGCGGCATCTTTAAGAGGTTCATTTTTAAAAACTCTTCCGCCGGCAAAAAACCATTGGCTCTTTGCCGGTTCATTAAGCCGTTGGCCAAGAAGAAATTTATTTTCTCTGATTAAAATTAAATCAACGCAGACAATCGGAACTGCGTTTAAAATTTCTTTATAAAAATTTTCATCTATCCACTGAGTCATTTAAGTTATTTAGATTTAAAAAACTGACTGATTTTAAGAACTGGTTTTAAAAATGACGCCAAGATTCCGCCTTTTAAATTATTTATTTTCCATGCATTAGCTACTTCAATATTCGCCTTAATAATATTATAAATACTTTTATTGCTTATTCCGCCCTCCCTCATTTTTACCAAAACTTTATCAAAATAGCAAGATTTAATTTTGTATTTTTCCAAAAATCTTAACATTAATTCATAATCAGCCGCAATTTTGAAATCCAGATTAAAAACGCCGTATTTTTCGTAAATACTTTTTTTGACAAAAAAAGTCGGATGAGGCGGATGCCAACCAATTTTAAACTTTGCTTCTTGATAATTCGAAGATTTCCAATATCGAATAATTTTATTCAGGTTAAATTTATCCACATAAATCAAATTTCCCCATAAAACATCTGCTTCTTTAATCTTCATATTTTCAACAACCAGCTCAATCACTTTTTCATCGGCATAAACATCGTCGGAATTTAAAGTGCCGATAATCGCGCCGGTGGTTAATTTAATGCCTTTATTCATGGCATCATAAAGACCCTTATCTGGTTCAGAAATAAATTTAGCGATTTTGCCTTTATATTTATTGATTATTTCCAGCGTTCCATCTGTTGAACCGCCGTCAATAATAATATATTCAATATCTTTATAGCTTTGCGACAAAACGCTTTCAATCGTATCCTCAATTGTTGCTGCGCTATTATAAGAAACCGTGATGATAGAAATTTTCATAAAAGTATTAAAAAAACGGAAAAAATTTTTTGCTGTTTTTATGTCCTTGTAATCAAATAATTTCCGAGGATGATTACATCCATTTTCGTTCTTAAAAAACAATCAATTGCCTCCCGGGGCTTATTAACAATCGGCTCGTTTTCATTAAAGGAAGTGTTAATTAAAACTGGGGTTCCGGTAAATTCTCCGAATTTTTTAATCAATTTGAAATATAACGGGTTGTTTTCTTCGCTAACTGTTTGCAGCCGGCCGGTGCCGTCAATGTGGACAACTGCCGGAATTTCCCGCCTTTTTTCCGGCTTAATAGTATAAACTTTTTCCATAAACGGAACTGGAGCTAATTTTTTGCCGTCGGGCGACAGAAAATAATCGCCAACCGCGCTTTCTAAAACCGCCGGAGCAAAGGGCCTGAACGGCTCGCGTTTTTTTATTTTAATATTTAAAGTTTCCTTCATTTCCAACAAGCACGGACTAGCCAAAATACTGCGGTTACCTAATGCTCGCGGCCCCCATTCGGTCCGGCCCTCGAACCATCCGACGATTTTTCCATCGGCTAAAAACCTAGCGGTTTCTTTTATTAAATCGTTTTCCTCCAAACGCTTTACTTTAAAATTTTCATTTTTGATGCTTAATATTTCGTTTTTGATATATTCATCGCTATATTCCGGCCCCCAAAAAGATGAGCTCATTATAAAATCTCTTTTGTTATCCAATGACTGATTCCAGACATAAAAAGCCGCGCCAATAGCACCGCCGGCGTCATGAGCGGCTGGCGGAATATAAACATTATCAAAAGGCGTATTAGCGTAAATCTTTCCGTTCGCCAAACTGTTTTGCAAACAGCCACCTGCTAAGGCAATATTTTTTAAACCTGTTTTTTGATGCAAATGATTTAAAATATTAAAAAAGGCTTCTTCGTACATTACCTGAAGACTGACGGCGATATCTTTAAACCTTTGACTTAATTCTTCGTTTTCTTTGCGCGGTTCTCCTAATAATTCTATTAATTTATCCGAAAATAAACGGCCGACTATCGGCTTTTCGTTAAGCCAAGTCATTTCCACGCCTTCGCTGTCGTGCCGGAAATAAGAAGTATCCAGCTCAAAAAATCCATTTTTTTTTAATTTAACGATTTGACGCATCTTATCCAAATAAATAGGTTGCCCAAACGCCGAAAGACCCATCACTTTATATTCGTCTCCGTAATTCCAAAAACCCAAAAATTGAGTCAAAGCGGTATAAAAAATACCAAGAGAATGCGGAAATTCAACACGATCAAGAATTTTTATTTTATTGCCTTTCGCGATGCCGGTCATTATGGAAACAAAATCGCCCATTCCATCGATTGAAACAACCGCAGCTTCATCAAGCGGCGAAACAAAAAACGAACTCGCCAAATGCGCCCGATGATGCTCAACATTTATAATTTTTGCTTTTATTTCTTTTACGCTTACGCCAAAAAAATCAGCGATACTTTTTTTTGCGCCTTTTACTTTTTTGAGATTTGCCAACCTTTCTTTAATAAAAGAAATACTAATCCCTTTACGAATAACTCTTAAAATTTTTTTATGAAACCGGGCAAAGGGGTCGCGGTTGATAGCGATATAATCAACGTCTTTTATACTGATACCGGCATGCTCAAGACAAAATTTAATCGCCTCTGTCGGAAGCCCGGCCCAATGTTTAACTCTTCTAATTCTTTCTTCCTCCAAGGCCGCCATTAATTCGCCGTTTTTAATCAGACAAGCAGAAGAATCACCATGATAAGCATTAATCCCCAGAATATAATTGTCTTTTTTCTGCTTCATAAATTTTTGAGTCAACTAGAAAACGATACCAAAATCCTTGCAAAAAGTGAAATATCAATCCTTTTGCGCCGTCAAGAAATCCAAAACGAATAATATAACGATAAATAAAATAAAAGAAAGCTCTGAAAAAAATAGGCAAGCGATAATAGAATTTTTCTTTTAACCATCGTTTTCGCGCTACTTGGCCTTCTATTTTTCCTCCATAATTCATGATTCCTGATTCATAATTCATTACTTCACCTGCCTCGCGCGAAGCATAATTATTATGTTTCTCAATCCACCAGGTTAAATCTTTTTTATTATCATCAATAAAGTCATTTTTTAATTTTTCCCCTTTGCCGTTCAATAAAACAATATGCTCATCCATTGCTCGTAATTCCGACTTGGCTTTATTTTTTCTAAATAACCGCAAAAGCCATATTGGATAATAACCGCCGTGGCGAATCCAACGGCCCATAAAATAAACTCTTCTTTTAATATAAAAACCGCTTATGTCGTCTGCTGTGTTTTTAAGTTTTCCGATTATTTCGTTTTTTAGCTCTTCGGTCAGATATTCATCCGCGTCTAACCGCAAAATCCAATCGTTCTTAATTTCCAAATTATCCAAGGCCCAATTAAATTGTTGCGCCTGATTTTCAAAAGAGTGCTGAATAATTTTTGCTTCGTATTTTTTCGCAATTTTTAAAGTTTTATCCGCAGAATAAGAATCAACGATAAAAATCTCCTCTGCCCAATTGACGATATTTTTAAGACAATTTTCAATATTTAATTCTTCGTTATAAGTTAAAATAATAACACTAAGAGGAAGTTTCATGATTTAATTATTAAGTTATTATATTCTTTTATAAATTTATTGGCAATTTTAGGCCAGGAAAATTCGATCTTAACTAATTGCCTGGCGGTTTCGCCAATTTTTTTGGCCAATTCAGGATTGCTTAAAATTTTTAAAATCGCTTCAGTCAATTGTTTTTCGCCTTTTTCGATTACTAAACCGGCAGCCGCTTTTTCAATATTTGGCGCGATGCCGACATTTTTAGTAACAACAACCGCCAAACCGCAAGCCATTGATTCAACAACTGCCTGACCGAAATTTTCCGCGTAAGACGGCAAAACGAAAACATTGCTGTCCTGATACGCCGAAATTTTATCGTCTCCCAAAAGCATTCCGGTGAAAATAACCTGATTTTTAATATTGTATTTTTTTATAAGTTTTTCAATTTCTTTTTTATAATTTTCATCGTCCCCGCCGGCAATAGTCAAAATAGTTTTCGGCTCTTTTTCGATGACTTTACTAAAAGCCGGAATTAAAGTATCAAATCCTTTCTTCCAGCTTAAGCGTCCTAAAAAAAGAACATTTTTCTTATCAAAAGGAATATTGAATTTTTCTCTGAAAAAACCCAAAGGAATTCTTTTCTCTTCAAATTCTTCAGCATCAAGCCCATTTGGAATAATTATTGCTTTTTTAAAAGGAAAATTATTTTTTAAATATTCATCCTTTTCAATTTCAACCGTAAAATGAATCGCTGCCGCGCCAGCTAAATTTTTCTTTTCAATCAAATAAATATAAACTCTCTTTAAAAAACTGCTTTTTCTTTTAAGCGGTTCTCTCATTAAACTGCCTCTTGGAGAAATAATATAAGGTTTGTTGAATTTTTTAGCGTAATAAGCGCCTAAAGTTGAAGCCGAAAGGAAAACAGAAGTAATGTGAATTAAATCAAAATTTTTAACGTTCTTCGCCAAAATGCGATGTAATAAATACGAATATTGCCAAAGCCGAAAAGTTATAGGAAAATAATAAACTTTTACGCCGTCTATAATAACTTCTTTTCCTAGAGGGACATCCAAAACTCCTTTGCCGTCAATATTTGTCGTATAAACAATAACCTCCGCCCCATTTTTTACCAGCCGTTTATTCAGCTCATGGACGGTTTTTATGGGTCCGCCGTAGCGATAAGCCGGAAGATAAGTCGGAACAATATGGAGAATTTTCATGTTTATCGCGGAAAAAATAATTTTATTTCTTTTACCATCTCTTCTTTTAACAAATAAAGTGATGCAAAATATATTACGCCAGAGCTAATTATATTGATAATTACATTGACTCCCAGTTTTGCAATAAAAAATGTCGAAATTCCCATTATTAAAGCGGCGATTATGATTTTAAAAAGCCAAGGTAAAACTGTAAAATAATTTAATTTCTTGGCAAATCTCCAGACAAATAAAGTATATAATGAATTAGAAAGCACTGTCGCGACTGCAGCTCCAATCATGCCATAATACGGTATAAGCAAGACATTTAACGCTACATTGCTCAAAGAAGCGATAATATTATAAATAAACAAACTCTTATGCTTGTCATGAGCAAAAACGAAAACATTTAAAATAGTAAACGGATAAATAACGAGAATTGAACTCATAAGAACGGCAAAAGCAATATTGGCCGAAGCGTATTCATCGCCGAAAATAAAACTTATAATATCTTTACCCACAATAATACTTCCTATAACAATCGGGATAGTAATTAAAAAAAGAAAAACGACTACTTTTGATGTAAGTAATTTTAATTTTTCCGTTTCATTTTCATGAACAAGACGGGAATAAAGCGGAAAAACAGCCGAACTGATTAAACCGGGCGCTATATATACCAGTCCGACAATTTTCTGAGCGGCTGAATAAAGGCCTACTTCAGAAGATGTCCGCCACCAGCCCAGCATGATTATGTCAACGTTAACCATAAAGGCGCTAACAATACCTCCTGCGGCTATGGGCCAAGCCGATTTTGCCACATACGGAAGAATATCTCTTGAAAAATTGCCTATAATTTTTTTTAACCCTTTTTTTAAAAAAAAGACGGCTATTAAAAATCCGCAAGCTGAACTTAAAATGTAGGCAATAATAAGCGCTTGATAAGTAGGAGAAATATATAAAGCCGCAAATCCAAAAACGACTGTTGCTATGCTTATGCCAATCATAGTAATCGCCTCTAATTCCATTTTTTCTTTTCCCCTGAAATAAGCGACTATAAAATCTCTTAAACCGTCAAAAGACACCAATAAGGCAATAAACGGGATTATTACGGCCACGTCTTTTATTTTCGCAAAATAAGGGGCGACAAAAATAAGAAGAAAAGTTGTAAATAAAAGAAGTCCGATCTTAATTCTAAATAAAGTGGAAAAATAACGATCTTCTTCTTTCGGTTTTTGAGAGATTTCTCTTGTTAATATGGAGCTCATGCCGACATCGGCAAAAATCGTGAAAAATCCGACAAAACCTAAAACATAGGATAGAATTCCGTATTCTGAAGTCCCTAAAATTCTTGCAGCGTAAATAGTAATCGCCGCCTTAATAAATTGGCTGCCGAACCGGCCAATGCTAAGCCAGAAAGCATTTTTCGCGACTGCTTGGCGAACGGTTGTATTTTCAAAAATTAAATTTTTAATTCTTAAAAGCATGGTATTAGTCGCTATTATTTTTTCAGCAAGATAATTAAAAAACCTTTTTTGTTTTCTAAAATTAATTATATTAATGCTGGGCGCTTAATATAATTTTGAGACTGGAAGACATAGTACTTCAATTAATTTTAATTCATTCTGTCGATATAATCGCCTCTAATCATCAGTATCTTATAAAACAGATTATTTTTTATCCAAAAAAGAATTAAATTTTTCTTTAAGATATTGGATATGTTTTTTCTCCATACCATGATGACAGCCTATTAAAAAAGAATTAGCCATAACATAATCGGCTACTGGATATTTATTTTGAGTTTTGGCAATTTTTTTAAATCCGGGCTGTCTTAAGATATTGCCGGTAAAAATCGGCCGTGTTTGAATGTCATTTTTTTCTAAATATTTAACAATCTCCATGCGGGAAAATGGAGCATTTTCTTTTATTGTAAGAGGAAAAGCAAGCCAATTTGTATCTGCGCCTTTTGTGGATTTTGGTAAAATAAAATATTTATCGTATTTCTCAAAAAACTTATTCAACGCTTTGAAGCTTCTCGCTCGAGTAGCAGAAAATGTTTTAAGGCGCTTTAATTGCTCAAGGCCAAAAGCGGCTTGAATCTCAATTGGCTGGAAATTATAACCCGCTTCGCCAAAAATAAATTTTCCATCATACGGAATGCCGTTAATTTTTTCACTGAATCGCTTATTTAAATCTTCAGATTCCGAAAATAATGCCGAAGACCTCCCCCAGCCGCGCAAAACAAGAGCTCGTTTATGCCACTCCGGCCTATTAACACAAATCATTCCGCCGCCGCCAGCCGCAGTTATGATATGAGACCCGTAAAAACTGGTTGTCGATATATCCGAATATTTTCCAGTTGGCCGGCGATCAAACTTCGCGCCCAAAGTATCGCAAGAATCTTCTATTAAATAGAGTTTGTATTTGTCAGCTATTTTGCGCAATTGTTTTAAATTCGGAATATTTCCGATTAAAGACGGAATCATCAAAGCTTTTGTCTTGGGAGTAATAAGTTTTTCGATTTTGTCCTCATCTATCAAATATGAGCCCTTTTCCACATCTACAAAAACAGGCACTAATCCTTTTTTAAGAATAGGCGAAATGGTTGTGGAAAAAGTTAAAACCGGAGTAATCACTTCCGAACCTTTTGGCAAATCTAATAGCTCAAAAGCTAATAAATTAGCCGAAGAGCCGGAATTAACCATTATTCCGTATTTTTTACCGAAAAGTTTCGCTATTTTTTTCTCAAATTCTCTGGTTTTTGTCCATGAAGCGAACTTTCGGTGTTCTTTTAAAACATCATTAACCGCTTTTATTTCATTTTTGCCGTAAACGGCCAAAGCATAAGGTATTCGCATAACTTCTGACTATTATAAATTATTTTCTTATTTTTACAAGTTTTCGTATACTTTATTTTTTAAAATAAAAAAGCCCCGTAGAGCGAGGCTTTTGGTTTATTTAAACGAACATTTTATTACATAAAATCTTCTTCCTTAAACACTTCCGTATAAGGTATCGGAAGCGGCTTTCCCTTAATCTTATCGGTGATAAGCTTGATGAAATCCATATTTTCGCCCAAGATGCATTCGGGGTGATATTCTCCAAACCACTTAATTTGCATGCCCCGCTCGATAATGTCTTTTAATGGCTCGCTAAAGAAATTGCCGAGCGATACATGAATATACGGGCAAGGCATAACATCGCCGTATCTGGTAACAGACACCATGCGCTTGACCGTAATGCAGCCGAGATTAAGGCCGTATGAAGGAGTCATATGAGTAAAAACGTTATACTCTTTTTCAAGCTCCCGCACTCGGTCGGCATCTTCTTGGGTAATTAAGCAATCCATATTTCCTTCATAAGCTCCAACCGGCTTAGCATAACATACGTAAACGCCAACGCCTTTGGATTTGGCAAATTCCAATAGTTCCAGAAATTCCTTGGAACTAGCCCGATGTTTTGTGAGCACGGTCTGCAACATGACGCTTAGCCCTTCTTCAAGGCAAAAATTAATCGCATCCATCACTCTTTTGTAAGACCCTTTTTTTTGGCGGAACTCGTCGTGCTCATGCTCGTAAAAGCTATCAAGACTTGGCTGAACTTTATCAACGCCAAGGGCCTTCAAGCGTTTTGCCCAGTCCTTACTAAGCAACCAGCCGTTGGTATCGCAGGCAATGTAAAACCTGTCCGGACCTATTGCTCCAACAAGCTCGTCAAAGTCCGGAAAAAGCAAGGGCTCGCCGCCGGTGATTGTCATATTGGCAAGACCCATTTCATCAGCTTGGCGAAAAAGCTCCTTTACGTCCGGAATGGTGAAAACCCGTCTTGTGTCTTCAGTTTCCTCTTTTTTCGTGGTTTGAAATCTTTTAATGGAACAGTGCTCGCAGGTGTAGTTGCACGGATACCGGTATTGAAACTGAATTATGGGAATGGCTTCTCCTCTGGCCACTTTCTCCTTGTATCTTAAAATTTTCTCGTAAACGCGCGGCTTTTCTTTCTTTAGTTTATCTCTTTTTTCTGATTCGCTTTGTGTTATTCCCGATATTACCGTTTTGCTAATATCATTCATCTTACTTTCTCCTTATTTATTGTTTTTAGCGCATTTATGCGCTTTTGTGTTCTGCTATACTTATAATAATTTTTATTAATAAAGTCAATTAAAAAGGAGGGACGTAAATCCCCTCCTATAATCTATAATCGTCCCTTATAACTAAATTGGGACACGAAACATATTAGCGTAATTGCGCCAAAATGGATATTCTTTCACAATCTGCTTTGCGGTATTCATATAACGTTGCGCTTTTTCTGTATCACCAAGCATATCATAACACTTTGCGGCGTAGTAATACGCAAAAGCATGGTCGCTTTTTACTCTTATCGTATTCTCAAAACCTTGCAAAGCTTTTTCATAGTTTTTCAATCGGAAATCGCTGTTTCCCACGAAATTAAGCTCAAGATTTAAAGCATAAGCTTTTTCTTGAATGTAGTCTGAATTGAAATCTTCCGTTTCAACAACTGCTCTTTTGAAATCGCTGCCGATATGGCTGCCTTTCAGATAATTTTTCTTAAGGCAAATATCGAACATTTCGCTTCCAATAAGAGGAGTTGCGATATAAATTCTGAACCATGTTGCATCTAGTGTCTTCAAGAACGTCCGTGTATCCTCAATGTCCTGCTTTGTTTCTCCCGGAAGGCCAATAAGAATATTGGCGTCTGTATCTAATCCCAATTCCCGGCAATCGGCAATTACCCGCTTTATTATGGATAAGTTAAGCGGTTTGTGCATTACTTCTTTCAAAACCCTGTTACTGCCCGATTCTATGGCTAAAACAAGCTGGCTAAGTCCGGCCTCTTTAATGGTTTCCAACATTTTCCTGTCTAAAGCATAAAGAGCCAGTCCGCTTTGGAAGAAAATTTCCATTTTTAATTCCTTGGCGATGTTGATAATTTCAAGCGCTCTTTTTTTATCCGCCATAAACTGGTCATCCTGAAAACCGATTCTATTTGCGCCGTACTGTTCTTTAAGACGCATTAAATCTTCTTTTATCCGAGCTACACTGTGATAACGCATCTTTCTGCCGTGAACAGTATGAGAAGCGCAATAACAACAACGAAAGGGACAGCCTCTTGATGTGGAAACATGGAAGATTATGCTCTTTTTTTCAAAAGAGGCATACGAGCTTATGGTCGGGCTCAAACCATATCCAGATAGATCAAGAATGCTGTAATCATAGAATGGTATTTCATCAAGGTCCTCTATAAAGTCGTATTTAAACAGCTGATGTTTTTCAACTTTTTCTTTTGTAATCCATGACGGATTATTTTTGAAAAACTCGTTTTTATCATCTGCTTTCACGAGCCCTAACAAAGGTTTTTCCGCTTCTCCAAAACAAAGCGCGTCAATACAATCAGTATCATTGAATATCTCCTTGTACATATTAGTTGGCACACCGCCGCCGGCGATTATCAAAGCATCGGCAAATATATTCTTCGCCGCAAAAGCAGCAATTAACATATTGTAATAAGACGGCGTAAACAAAGTAGATATTGCTACGATGGTTGGTTTGTAATCAACAAGATCCTTAAACTTAAATGTAAGGATATCTTCAAAAAAATCCAAAAAGGAGTGGTATTTAAAAGATTCAATCTGATTCAAAATTACATTAAAATCTATCAATTTTATTTCCGTCTCGGAATGTTTTTTCAGATAAGCACTTAAGGACATCAAGCCGATGGGCATATCAGTAACCACGCTTCCATAACTGCCCGATTTCTTCACCACTGTACGCTCGTTAAAAGCCGGATTCATAAAATTGTCATAGCTCAAATAAGGCGGAACTATGAATAAAATTCTTTCTTTTCTTTCTTCTATCATCGCGGTTTCTCCTGTTTTTATTCTTATTTAATTGTCAAAATTTTTATTTAACTCTGTATAAAATACCCTTTTTAAAAAATTATGTCAAACTAAAATTAGTAATATTTCTTTACCATCTTCCACAACTCCTTATGCTCTTCTATAATATTTTTCGGCATTTTTTCGAAAAATTTTCCGTCTTTGGGCGTCATATCGGTCTTACAAAGAAAAACTGCGGAAATCGTATGACAACGAATGCCTTGGTCATAATTTTTTAAAAATAAAAATTTACTTTTTTTTATATTAATACCCAATTCGTTAAACGCCACTTTGGCAATGCGCTCGTCAAAGCTCTCGCGATAGCGCAAAAGTCCGCCGGGAAAATGCCAACCTTTCCACCACTTATCCTCGCGCCAGGTAAGTAAAATTCCTTTTTTGCCGACAATAACCAATTCACAGGCAAAAAAAGGAACGACATTTAACAGAGCGTCAAAAACCGGCTGAGGCAAACCCTCGTGCGGATTTTTTATTTTTTTCAGTAATGACGATAATTGTTTAAACTCTTTTTTATTGAGCATGATTTAAATTCGTTTTATTATTCCTTCAGCATTCCCGCTGACCATCGCTCCAGCATTGGTTGAGCAGGATTAATTATTAATTCACACACTATCGGCCCTTGATGATCCATGACTTTCTCTAATTTATCCAATTCATCGTTATTATTAATCCGCTCGTAAGCCAATCCCCAAGCGGGAATAAGCTTTGAAAAATCTGGGAAGCTTACGCCGGATGACGGATCAGCGGCAAAAATTTTGCCAAAAAATTTCATATGAGTATTTCTAATTGAAATGTAACCGTTATTGTTAAAAATAAAAATTTTTATGGGTAGTTTATTATAAATAACTGTTTGCAATTCCTGAATACAAAGCATGATTGAACCGTCTCCTTCTGAGCAAATAACTGGTTTCTTACCATTAGCCACACAAGCGCCAATTGCCAAAGGAAGGCCGGAACCCATATGGCCCAATCCGGCATTGGTAATAAATCTTTGGTTTCCTGATATTTTAAGAGCTTGGTGCGGAGCAACGCTCGCCATTCCGTCCGAAGTGGCAACGTCCATTTTACCAGCCCAATTATTTAATTTTTCTAAAAATTTATAAACATTAAGATATTTTGACTCGCCGGAATAATTATCAGGATTAATCGGCTCAACTTTTACGTCCCATCTTTTTAAGTTTATATCTTGTTTATAAAGCTCCTCTAAAAAAACTTTAGCATCGCAATTAATCGGAATGTCTATTTTAACGGTTTTTTTATAAAGTTCGTTCTCATCTATATCCACCATTATTTTTTTTGCTTGCGTGGCAAACTTGTCATAATCATACGAAGTTTGAGTTAATTGCAGTCTTTCGCCTACCACCAGCAATATATCACAATTATCCACGGCGTAATTTGCCGTTTTATTTCCCACCATACCTTGCCGTCCCAAATAATAAGGATATTCATAAGTGACTAAATCGTCCGCGGTAAAAATCGCGCTAACAACGTTAATTTTTAATTTTTTAATCACTTTCCTTAAAATATTTTCTCCTCCTGCCAATCGAATGCCATTGCCAACCATAAGCAACGGTTTCTTCGCTTCTTTTAATAAATTAACCGCTTTTTCCATTAAAGCATCGTCTATATTTAATGATTTTGTTTCCAATTCCGATTTATTAAAAGTCTTCAGGTTGTCTGCCTCTATTTCCGCTGCCTGGACATCAAGGGGGATTTCCACAAAAACCGGGCCCGGTCTGCCGTGAGTTGCCAGATAAAGCGCTTTTTCCAAGTGATAGCGGATTTCTTTTTCGTTTTCAACGGTTACCGCATATTTGGTAATCGGCTTCACTGTATCAATAACATTTAACTCTTGAAGCCCTATTTGTCTTACGGTTAAAACGCCATTTTTTCTCGGCGTAATATTATCACGCTTCACTTGTCCGGCAATAACGAGCATTGGAATACTGTCCAGCCAAGCTCCGGCAATGCCGGTTATGGCGTTTGTTCCACCTGGTCCGGTGGTGACTACAGCCACGCCGGGGTGATTTTTTATTCTCCCATATCCTTCAGCGGCAATTGTTGCGCCTTGTTCATGATGGCAGCAATAAGCGTTAATGCCGGATTTACCGATAGAATCAACTAAATGCATAATGCCTCCGCCGGACAATAAAAAAACCGAATCAGCCACTTCTTCTTTTATAAATTTAATTACGTAATCGCTTAGTTTCATAGAATTAAATATTCTACGGCCTTATAAATTTTAGCAACGGGTGATAATTCCGGTTCAAATAAAATATAAGGGGGTTTCTGTAAATTACTTTTTATTCTAATCAATTCAGATAAATTAGTAAAACTATACGGAAAATTTAAAAGTCCCTCGTCATTGCCTGTCGGCATATCTCCAAAAGTTACCACTTCGGTTAGTTTTAAATTTAATAATTTCAAAATTGCCTTGACCGCTACCGCCTTGCTGTCTTCCTCAAGTTTTTTTGTAATATGGCAGAATAGTTCGTTTCCCGCAACTATACTATATTGTTCTCCCAGCTCTTTTTTCATATCGTTTATGATTTGTTCATGAAAATCTTTACTTCTTGGCAAAACAAAAGTAACCTTGGCTTCTTCGGCAAAAATTTTTCCTTCGTATGGCCGGCATAAATTTAAAATCTCATCGGAAATATAGCCAACCCAACTTTCGCCCAAGAATTTTTGAAACGTGTTTAATCCCTTCTCCGCCAAATCAATATTGCTAAACTTATCATAAATCTTTTTCCATCCGCTAATTATTTGATTGATTTCCTCAAAATTTAATCCGTGGCTATATATTTTTTTTAATTCGCCTTTTTTTAATTCAAATAAAACAGTTCCATTGCTTACTCCAATAAAAACAGGCTTATTTATGTTATTGCTTACAAGAAATTCCTTAAGTAAAGGAACAAAAGTTTTCAAAGCCGAAGCCGCGCTGGCGGTAATAAAAGAAACCGACTTGCCTTTGGCTAAAATTTTTTCCACCAAAGCAATAACTTCCGGCTGTTTATAATCAAGACCGTCATAAATGGTTCCATCATAATCAAAAGCAAATAATTTTACTAAAGGCTTTGCCTCCTCTAGTTTTCTTTTCGTTAAATCAAAGTGGTCTTGCAATGAAAATCCGTTGTTCATAAAATTCCGTTTTTATAATTTAGTTAAATTGCCTAAAATATATTTTGATTCTTGCTGAATCGTATCTAGAGAGCTGAATTCCGGTTTGTAACCAATACTTGAAGAGTTATTATATTTTGAATAATAAATATTTTTTGAACCCGTTGCGCTCGTATTGGCCAAAGACGAGATTGTTTTATATTTCAGACCGTACTCTCGGGAAAAATAATCCAAGATTTCCTTTTTCTCGACCGGTTTGGCGCTTATCACATCAAATGCCGCGTTAATTTTTTTTGCCTCAATGCATTTTTTAATTATTGAAAAAAGGTCTTTCGGATGAACGTAGTCGCGAATAATATTTTGGTCGTTTGTCATAAAAGTTTCTTTACTTAAAAGACTATTTAACAATTCCGTGATGAAATAACCGTCTGTTAAATCGATAAATCTGCTGAAATAAGAAAATAATCTCAAATCAACGATATTGAGATTGTTAAAAGTCCTGTGTTTGGTTTCGGCATTAAGCCTGACAATAGAATAATAATCTTCTTTTAAAATATTGTTCACTTTTATGCAGTTTAGAGAATTTTCTTCAGCCGATTCTTTTAATTCTCTGCCGTAAACCGCGCCGCTGCTAAAACTTATATAAAGAGCGTCAGGATTAATATTTTGCAAATATTTAATGACTAAATTGTCGTATTCTTCGGTTACTGTAAAATAATTGGAATAATTGCCTTGAAGCTTGTTCGATGTTCCGACTCCAACGCAATTAATCACAACGTCATAATGATGTTTTAAAAAATCGTCGTAGCCTTCGCAAATGGCATAATCCTTGCTTTTAGATTGCCCTATTTTTTCAAGAAAATCTTTTATTTTGTCAGACGACCTTATATAAAGATGCATTTCAAAATCGCCGCTTTGAAAGAAGTTGCTTATAAGGCCTTTAGCAATATGGGAAGTTGCGCCTAATATGGCGATTTTTTGTTTGTTCATTTTGAAGTCTTTTCTATTAATTTCAATTTTCCGTACCGTTTATAAGCTTTATGTTTGCAAAAATAAATTATTAATTTAATTAATTTAAGCTTCATCAACAACGGCAAAATTCTGCTGTTTCCTTTTTGCGGAGAATAATAGCGCAAATTATCTTTAATAATCGGCGCATTAACCATTTTTCTAATTTCATCATAAATCAACTTTTTATTATTTTTGCCAATTTGCCGACAAGAACGAACCAAAAAAATAATCGTATAGTGGATAAGAGTGTGTCCTATCTCTTTATTAATATTAATTGCGCTTTTAAAACCAAAATTTACTTGCTGAAAAAAATCTCCGGTTTTTTGCTTGAATAAATTCATATCATGCAATAAGCTTTCGCTGTTTATAATCGCCATACTGGCTGTCACGTGATTGTTGGGCATTACATAGGTATATAATGGCTTATTAACAAACACTATTTTATCAATGTGTTTTAAATATTCCAAATTGAAAACAAAATCCTCAAAAAGCCTCATATCCTCATTAGCGGAAATATTATTATTTTTAATCACTGATAATTTATACAATCTCGCCCAGCAATAACTTACCAAATGATTGCTTGGATGCTTTAAAAAATGCCTGATAAAATCAATAATCTCTTCTTTTGATAAAATTTTAATTTCTCCGGTAAACGGCGAGCCATCAGGACTAAAGGTAACGCTTTGGTTTACAATTTTTCCGTTATTTTCCAGCTTACAAAAATTTCCCATAACCAAGTCGGGCTGATGCTCGTTGTATTTATCAATTAATATCTCAAAGGTTTTGCTGTCGATAAAATCATCCGCATCCAGAAAAAAAACAAACGCTCCCGTAGCATGACTGATTCCGTTATTTCTGGCCGCAGCCGGTCCGCTGTTTCTTTGAGAAATTACTTTTATCCTTTTATCTATAGTAGCGTACTCTTTGCATATTGCCTCGCTATTATCTATTGAGCCGTCATTAATAAGTATCAATTCAAGATACGGATAGCTTTGACCAATAACGCTTCCAATTGATTGCTTTAAAAACTTCTCGGCGTTATATACCGGCACAACTACGCTTATAATATCTTTATTTCCCATTATTAAGTATTAATCTGTATATTTTTTGTATATTATAACACAAACTAAAATATATCAATTTTTACAATAAAAAGCCCCGAGCAGAAATATATTCCGCAAGGGGCTAGAATTATTGTTAAGAAACAAAATGATTATCGTAGATAGGGCGCTACCATGATGATTCTAATATGATAAAACCTAAAGCGCTTCCTATTAGAAACGTCATAATGAGCACATCCTTAAAAATATCTTTAAACTGAGACGGTATTATCCCATATTCGTAACCGCAGCTACAAGCGCAATAATCATACTTGTCGCCATAATCTGGATAACCGCCATCTTCAAATATTTCTCTGTGAAGTTCCTTACCGCAATTGGGACATTCTCTTTTTTTTGAAAGAAATCTCTTTTTTTGGGGCGCAGTTATCCGGCCTTCATTGGCAAGAACTGACAACATTTCTACTCTTTTTCTTATCTTATTAAGACGAAGATTCTCTTTTTCTTTTTCAGCACAAATATCAAAATAATTGCTTGTCAGCGCCTCCATGACGGGATAACGCAAATTTTCCTCGTTGCTACTTTTCGCATCCGTGCTTGTATTTATGTCTTTTTGTATCGGCGGTTCAGTTGATATTGGCTCAGGACGTAGGGCGGCTACCTCCTTATCATTTAACCTTACTGGTGTTTCTCTCCCGTCCTCATCTTTCCTCCAAGAGATTTTTATTTCCCTTTCTTTTGTTATTTTCATTTTCCCTCCTTTTACTATTCTGAATTTTTTGGTATTTGGTATTTGCCGTATAAGTTAAGTTATCAAAGAACGATGAAATTATATCAAATTATCAGTAATTGTCAAGAGTATTTTATAAATTTATTAAGTATTAATATACAGTAATGTGATACTGCATTCAATAAAAACCCCTTGCAAAATATATTTTGCAAGGGGTCGAGTTAATTTAAAATCGGACATTATTCGGAATATTTGCGATACTTCAAAGGTTTTTCTATCTGCGCGCTGGGCGGCACTTCAACGCCGGACAAAGGTCTTCCATTGCAAAAATCGCATGCCTTAAGATACTCCTTATACAAAAGAAAACGCTTAACTTTGTTTTTGATTGCGCGAATGTTTTTCGCGCTAATCGGCTCATGCATAATATCGACATAATCGCTTTTACAATCCGGAATCGCAGCTAATCTATCGGCATTTGCCGAATAGGGGCACCTATACAACTTTCCATCAAATAAAGTGGCCATATTTTTGGCACAACAGACTCGGAATATTTCCTTATTCTGCCGAACACCGCGATTATGAGCCGCTATAGCCGAGCAATCAAGCCACTCGGTTATTTTCAAAACATGATGAGCGATTTTATTTTCCTCCAGCACTTGCTTTAATTCGGATAACTTCTTTGATAAAGTTCCATAATCCGAAATTATCACAAGTACTTTTTTGTTCTTTAAAAGCGGAATGTGTTTTTTATCAGGCACAATTGTTCCATTCGTATATATCACCACTCTTTTTGCTTTTGGTTCAGCCACTAACCTCCTGACTATCAAATACCACTCTTTATTTACAAACGGCTCTCCGCCGATCACCCGAAAATCCATCACCTCATCCACAATTGCGCAAAAAGCATCTAAGGATTTAAGCAACATACCGATGTCGCAATTCTTGGGATTTTCGTAATACTGCATAAGATTGGAACAATCTTTGCATTTTAAGGAACAGCATTCAGTGATAACAACATCTATGCTTCTCAAAAAAAGCTTGTCTGGATTCAAATAACCATCGTGGCATAGAATGCAATTTTCTATGGCAAACTTGGCATAATCCAAAGAAGCGTCATCTGAATTTTGAGAAACATCAAAATCCTTAAGCAGCAAGCCGCCAGCATACCAATTAAAAAATCCAAGATTGTGAAGCAAGTCAACTGTATCTTTTATTGAAGCAACTGATATCAAAACTATTGCGTTTTTATACTTCTTTTTTAAATCAGGAGTATAAATTACCTCCAACCCGCAAAATTTTTTAACTTCGGCCACTTTCTTGCTGTTATCGCAAAAACACTCCACTTCAATCCCATTATCTTTACAGATTGACAGCAAAGTCTTGCCCACAACGCCCGCTCCGGCTATTACAACAGGCAATTTTTTGCTTTTTATTTCATCCAATAAAGACTGCTTTGATGGTTTTGATAATATGCATACCATTGATATTCTCCCTTATTTATCCCGATAAGCGGGAATTATTTGTTAGCGCGTAAAATACGCTTTGGTGTTCTGCTATACTTATAGTAATTTTTACCAATAAAGTCAATTAAAATAAAAAGAGGGGAACAAGTCCCCTCCAAATTAAAATTTATAAAACTTTTTAAGTCTTTCTGCGTCTTCGTCGCTGATAACATCTTCCGGAAACATCCGATAGGTGCTTATCTTGCACTCCGCGCAAATCTTGCATACGCTCTTTCTTCCATCTAGCATCTTTCTTCTAAAATGCTGAAATTTCTTACCACTCCATATTTCAAATACAGATTCGTTATTGCAATCCCCTATGATTTTCGGATAATCCCAGGAATAGCACGAGACTACCTTTCCATCAGGGTTAATCTGCATATGGAAAAATGGCTGGGGGCAAATTTTCAGCTCTGAAACAGGCAAACCAAACTGAGTTTGAGAAATATCTTTGCCTTTCAACGCTTTTTCGTAATCTACGCCTGAATGTATGGGAACAATATGCTCAATTGCCAAGCTATCGCAAATTTTCCCAAATATCTCGTAAAATTTCGCTTCGTCTTCTTTGCCGTCTAAGGCGCTGTCTACTATTTTAATATAAACATGCGCCTTGCCTTTATTTTGAAAAAAGTACTTGATATTCTCAATAAAGGCCTTGAAATTTATCTTGATTTTGCTTGTTTCCCAGTACTTTTCTGCTGTTAAGCCCTGAAGAGAAATAACCAATCTTGAAAGTCCGGCTGATATCAACGCATCTGACATATTCTTCGTTAAAGGAGAAGCGTTTGTCAGAATTTCAACTTTATCCGCCACTCCTTTAAAAACCGCGTAATCAACCATATTGGTTATCCTCGGATGAAGCAAGGGCTCGCCTATTCCGACAAAACGCAACACTTTTATTTTATTAGGAAATAAAGCCAGCTCTTTTATAACTTTCTTGTACAACTCAAAGCTCATAACGGCTTTGTCCGAAATAAAACCCCTTTCTTTCTTGTCTAGCTGAAAAATACAGTAATTACATTTAAAATTGCAGGCATAAACAGGAAATATCTGCACCACCAGCGGAGTGCTCAATGGAAGCGCTTCTGCCAGTTTTATTCGCTGTCCTCCCGGCGCTTGACCGGTCAAATCCCTAGCTTTATTCATTTCAATTCCTCCATATTTGTTTTTTATTCCGCTAAGCGGATTTGATGTTCTTCTTATTTTATATTAGCTTTTGCCGGCAAAGTCAATAAAAAAAGGAGGGATATTAATCCCTCCTTGGTTAAAACCAGAAAATTAATTCTGTTAACTAATGCTCTTAAAAGCTTCAACTGCTATAGGGATTACAACGTGGCGATGATGTTCGATCGTTTCTGATGGTAATTCATTAACCGGAAACCATTTCCCATTTTTTGGTTCGCCAATACCGACTAGAAATACAAGATGGACGCAACTACCTCTTTCTTCGGTCGGATTGTCTTTCCATCCAGCATCCTTAATCACTTTAATAGAACACTTAAATTCATCCCTTGCGATACGCTCAATCGTTTTCTTAATTGTTTCTCCGGGTCTCATGTATGAACCCGGAACATGCCAAGTGTTTTTATAAGTAGGCGCTGTTTCGTTTCGCCACGTTAGAAAAACTTCCACTTTTCCAGTTTCGGAATTCCGGCGAATCGCGACTGTCTCAATCGCGATGCCAACTGATACTCGAAAAATCGCATTAAAAAGCTCTGCTCCAAGAGGCTGGAACGGATCAATCTTTGCCAATGCTTCAACTGCCGCTTTTTTATCGTTTTCGTATCTCATCGCTGTCCCTCCTTAAGCTAAAATTTGATGTTTTATGGGCTTGTCTATCTTTTTTGTTTTTTAACGTACATAAATACGCTTTTGTGTTCTATATACATTATAATATCTTTTACAACAAAAGTCAAGTTAATAAAAAGGAGGGCGTGGAATATGCCCTCCTGAATAAAATAACCAACTAATTGCTGATTAATTAATCAACCCAGAAGCTCAATCTGGTTTTTCTGAATGGATTTTCATTTATAGCGGGGTCTTCATAAAAAGAGTCGTCTTTATAATGAGTGGTTGATATTTCTTCAAAAATCGCACCGCTCTTTGAAGAGAACCCATGTTTGACTCCTCTTTCTACCACAACAATATCGCCGGCTTTGGTTTCATGTTTTGCGCCGTCAAGCTCAAAAGTTACATCTCCATATAAGACATGGAAGGTTTCTTCCTTTTTTTTATGGAAATGCAAAGGATGTCTTTGCTGGCCGGGAAAAACAAGTATCAGTTTTTTCGTGTATTCCCGGTTCACGCAGGTAATGATCACCGCGCCGCATTCGTAAAACTTATCGATGCCGTAGTGATGGCTGATTTCAAGCTCCAGCTTGTTGGAAACTGAGATTTTGGCTTCAGCCAAAAGCGCTCTTGATTTCTGAACTATATCATAAACCTTGTCTCTGGTATCTACCCTGCTTACATTGACCGCCGGACAATTTTTACCGATTTTTTCAAGCGCGATAAAAACCGTGTATTTTGACAAGTCATTTGCCAATATCTGTCCGGGTTGATTAGGAAAAGCCGAGAAAGTGTTACTAGTATCAACGCGCTCGCCTTTTTCTATGTCGCGCTTAGCAAACGCACCTCTTTGAAATTGCCTGATATCCGCAATTTCTTTTTCTGAAAAATAGGCGCGTTGACCGGCTTCTCCGCACATTTCGTAGGCTTCTTTGGCGGATTCCAGCCATTTCTTAATTTGATCGGGCGTTGATGAATAAGCGTTCATCTCATACTTATCCGATTTAACGCTAACGTGCCTTTCAAAAACTTCAGCTCCCTTTGCCATCGCTATTTTAATCGCGTCGAAATTATTCGGGTCTTCATGAGTAGAAAATCCAATTGGTATTTTTAAATACCTCTCCCTGAATAAATCTATTTGATTTAACTGCAAACGATTAGGCGCGGTTGGATATTCTCCAACGCAATGCATTAAAACAAATTGCTTATTGCGATGCTGAAAAAAACTGACCACCTTATCGATATCTTCCAGCTTAACTCCTCCGGTAGAAATTATGATAGGCTTGTCAACTAAAGCGATTTTTTCGAGTAAAGACCAATCAGTGCAAGAAGCGCTCGCTACTTTTATAACATCGTAGCCATGCTGCACCGCTAAATCCACAGACGCTTCATCAAAGGGCGTGCATATGGTAATAAAGCCAAGTGCCTCCGCTTCTTTTTTTAGTATTAAAGATTCTTCTTCTGTAAGCTTGGTTTCGGAGAAACGCTTCACGTATTTTAAGTCCATCCGTTCTTTATAATCAGGGTGGATAAAAGTTTCCAAATTCCGATATTGGAATTTAAAAGCGCATACAGAATTAAAATGTTTACTTACTTCATAAATATCCCTGATAATTTTTAGCCCGTGTTCCACGCTTCCCATATGATTATTGGCCATTTCAAAAATGAAAAGCTTTTTTACGCTATCCATCGATATACCTCCATATTTATTCCGTTAAGTGGAATTTTTATTTTTAGCGCATAATGCGCTTTTGTGTTCTGTTTATTTTATATCAATTTTAATTAACAAAGTCAAATAATAATCAAATATCTTGAAAAATAAAAACCGCCATTATTGGCGGTTTTTATTTTCTTTAAACCCGATAAAATTACTTAAAATATTCTTTATACCAATTAAATGTTTCCACGATTCCTTCTTCAATCGTGTATTTTGATTTCCATCCCAGAACTTTTGTAACTTTCTCAAAATTCAAGCTTTGGAAAGGGATTTCATTTTTTTGGGTATTTAAAATTTTATAATTGCATTTTTCGCCTAGAATTTTTTCAATTTTTCTGATTGTTTCAACAACGGAAAAATTGTATCCGGTGCTGAAATTAAACGCTTCGCCTTTGATTTTATCCATATTTTCCATAAGCGCGATATAGCCGTCAGCCACGTCTTTTACATAAACATAATCCCGGATAAATTCTCCGTCGCTTCTTATTTCAAGCGTCTCGTTTTTTATAATCGCTTTCATAATGCCCGGCACTATCCGGCTGAAATTAAAATCGCCCGGCCCGTAAATATTTCCAAAACGGCTTACGGCCAAAGACATATTATAAGTATTGGCATAAGTCCGCGCGATTAAATCAGTGCAAGATTTTGAAACATCATACGGATGGTCTCCGGCCATCGGCTCGGTTTCTTTGGCATTACTGCATTTTTTCCCGTATGCCTTATCGCTTGAAGCAATGACGATTCCTTTAATTATCGGGGATAATCTTGCGGCTTCCAAAATATTCACCGTGCCCATAATATTAACGTCCAATGTTTCTCTGGGATTAAGATAGGCAACGCCCACAATCGGCTGAGCGGCAACATGAAAAATATATTCAATTTCGTATCTGGTAATAACATCAAAAACCCTGTTAAAGTCCTTAATATCGCAAATAGCTCTGATAACTTTTTCATCGAGTTTTTTTCCGGCAAAATATGATTTTGGATTGAATGACCTGTAAGTGATATGCACATTGGCGCCCATTTCAACCAATTTCTCGGTAAGATGCCCGCCCACAAGGCCGGTTGCTCCGGTCACTAAAACATTTTTTCCTTTTAAATCGTGTTTCATATAAAAAATAATTCAATTATGCTTCCCAAACTTTCCAAAATGGATCTTTTTCCCAATGTTCATTCATTTCTTCAACTTCTTTATAAGTATCCATACATTTCCATTTTCCCGGGTGTACATAGATTGATAATTCATTGTTTTTAGTTAAAATCGGAAATATCTCTTCTATTAAACTATTTTCTGGAATTAAATCTAGGACACCGTTTTTAAAAACCATAAATCCGCCATTTATCAAATTATCATCTCCATCACGCAATTCATTGGAATCAGTTACTTTGTGCTGAAAAAATTCCTTTACTTTTTTTGTTTGATGATCAACATTCAACAAGCCAAAACGCGTAGTTGGCTTAATCCCCGTAACCGTTCCCAATGTATTTTGTTTTTTATGAAAATCAACCAGATCTTTTACATTAATATTTGCCACTCCATCGCCGTATGTCAGCATAAAATCATCTCCATTAATATATTTCTTTAATCTCCTGACTCGTTCCCCAGTCAAACTTTCAAGGCCAGTTTCGGCAAAAGTAATTTTAAAATCATCACAATCATTATTATGAAAAACAATTTCATGGTTTTTCGTTTCCATCGTAAAATCATTGGTCAAACTCCGCCAATTCAAGAAATACTGCTTTATCATGTCCCCTTTATAACCTAGTGCTAAAATAAAATCATTAAAACCATAATGAGCATATATTTTCATTATATGCCATAAAATGGGCTTGCCGCCTACATTAACTAATGGCTTTGGCTTAAACTCCGTTTCTTCTTTCATTCTTGTGCCTTGCCCGCCGCAAAGAATTATTGTTTTCATAAAGTTTATTCAATAATTTATAATACACTTTTTAACTAATAACAATAGCCCTTGAAAATTTCTTTAGATATACAACAAACTAAAAAGTGATAGGAATAATCGCATTTTCTGCATTAAATTTTTAATATCCGCTTATATTCTTCAATCATTTTTTCGCCATATTTATCCCACGTAAAGTTATTTCTTACGCGTTCTTTTGCGGATTGTCCCATCCGGCGGCAGATTTCCGGATTTTTATAAAAATAAATTAATTTTTCCTTCAACGCTCCAATATCACGAATGGGAATTACAAAACCATCTATGCCGTCTCTTACTATGTCTTCTCCTCCGGTATTTGTTGTGCATATTACCGGCAATCCGCAAGCCATTACTTGCGGCTGAACCATAGCCAGGCCTTCTTCGATGGACATAATAGCAAAAACCGAGCCTTGCGAATAATATTTATAAAGCTCTTTTTGCGGGATATGCCCCAAATATTTTATTTTTCCTTCCCGCGCACCGAAGCGCTCAACGCTGGACACGGAGTATTTTTTAAAAAACGGCTTAATTTCTTCATTTAAAGAACCTATTAAAACAAGTTCCGAATTCGGTAAATCTATTTCAGAGAAAGCCTGAAGTAAATAATGCACTCCTTTTCTCAAGCTCATTCCGCCGGCAAAAATAACACGGAAAACATCGTCATTTTTGGGAATTTGCCGGAATTGAGAAAGGTCAACGCCATAAGGAACTTGAATAAGCTTGTTTTCCGGTATTCCGTATTCTAAAAAAGTCCTCCTTACAAAAGAAGAGGGAATAGAAATATAATCAAGCTCCTCATAAGTTTTTAATTCATTTTTTATAATTTTTTGATGTGGTAGCATAAACGGCCTTATCTTAATCCCATATTTTTCGTATTCTTCACGTAAAATTTTATCCTGATACAAGATATGCGAACTGCCTCGTTCGCCAATAGTTATGGCTCCCAGCTTTTTAGCTTTTTTTAAAGTACGCAAACCGCTTACGATAACTATATCCGCCCCTTTTTTTAGATAAAAAGAAGCGATAAAGTCAAACATCTCATGAATAAAATACTGAGGATTATAAATATTTCTTAAAAATCCAGGTAATTTCCTCCAGCCACGCTCAATAATTTCTTTTATAATTACGGAGTTTATTTTTTCTCTGGGAATACCGTATTTCACAACTTCAAATTTAGGATAAGAAGTGATTAATTGCCCTAAATAATTTTTCTTTAAAAGCTGCTGGGCAAGATTAAAAAGATGAAATCTCCCGGCAACTGAAATTGTTATTTTCATAATTCAATTTTTAAAACCAAGGCACCTTAGATACCCTTTGTTTTAAATATTTATTGCTTTCCGTGATTTTTTTATATAATTTATAAAAAAATAAGTTTATAAAACGCGGCATCAGGAAAAAGGGCAAAGCAACCCAAAATTCCGGAAAATTCCAATATAGCTTAAATAAAACTTTTAATCTCTTCATCGGAACGCCGCGTCCTTTGACGTTTTCCACCAATACTCCTCTCCAAATATGGCCGAAATTTTTCGCCATTATTTTTTTTAATGAATTTTTTGAAAAAGATTTTTTAAAATTCTCCGCTATTTTAAAAAAATTAACCGCGAATGTAAGAAATTCGTCGTTGGGAGCTTTTTCCGGCGGAGTTGGATAACAACGCACGTATGGATAAGATAAAAAATAAAATTTTCCAACCTGAGAAAGCACATGAAGCGCCAAATAAAAATGCATGAACCCGGAACCCACAAATGGCAAAACGTTTTTATTATCGGCGTTTACGGCATTTTCCTTCTTTACGACAATGGCTGACATAAATCCCAACACATTGGCAATTTCTTCCAAAACCTGGTTATTATCATTAAAAAACTTATCTTCTCCGATTTTTAATATTGGATTCTCCGGCCCTTGATCAGCTATATAAAAATTAATAAATATAAAAGAAATGTCCGGATGTTCATTCAATATTTCCAACAATTTTTTAATCACTCCTTTTTCCACATTATCGTCATGTCCCATCCACCAAACATATCTTCCCTTTGCCCGTTCTACGGACAATAAAATGTTTTTATCAAAACCCACATTTTGTTCATTTTTAAAATAACGAATGTAAGAACTTTGAAATTCTTTTTCTATCATCGATTTAATCCTATCGTCAGTGCTATTATCATTAATCACAATTTCTGCTCCCGGCTCCATTTGAAGCAATAATTCTTTTAAAACTCTTTTAACCTCCTGCGGTTTATTGTATGTAAGCATGCTTACGCTTAATAAAATATCCGCTGAATTATTTTTTATTTTTTTATTATTCATAAATAAAGCTTATCCGCCGAATTCATTTTTTAGAATTTCTACCATTTTTTTAACTTGATTAATATTTAAAGCCCCGCAATTTAAAATCCGTTCGCGTCCGGCTTTGGCTATTTTATCCCTTAATTCAGAATGCTGCAAATAAAAATCTATTTTATCTCTCATTTCATCATAGGAGCCGAAAAAAACCGCTTCTTTGTCCGGCGCCAAAAGTTGTTCAGCTTCTTTAGTTCTTTGATGAAGCATAAATCCACCACAAAGAGGTATTTCATAAGTGCGCCAAGCAGTAACTTCATTATTATGATCCCTCATAAAAGCCAAAATTATCTTGCTGGAGTTTATGATTTTTGCCATTTCTTCACAGGGTTTGTTGCCCGGAATAATCCGCTTCTGACGGCGCAAACACGAATTCCACGGAAGTTTGTGCCAATTCCAGCCGTTGCCGTAAATTTTAATATCATAACCATCTCGGCACAATCTTTCGGAATATTCCATCCGCCGCTCATTAGCATGCGTCCCTAAAAACACTATGTCCGCGCCTAATTTTTCCTTATCATCAGCCGCGATAATTGGATAACAACACGCTGAATCGGCATTATGGAAAGGGAGAGAAATTATTTTGGAACCGAATTTATCAGTCGCTTCAGCCGCTTCTTTGACGGTAAGCATCGACATAAAATATAAATCAAATAAAGACAAAGATTTATAAAAATAATTGCTGCCTGATTTGGGGAAATCTATATGGTCAAGGTAAAAACCGACAACTTTGGCATGTTTTTTAATTTCAGAAATTGTTCCTGGATAGATAAAAATCGGTTTTACAAAAAAAACGAAATCAAAATCTTTTCCTGACGCTTTTTTAAGCACTATTTTGTTTATATTTTTTACTCCTCTGCCATAATAATAAGGAACTTTTAAGAATTTATTTAAAACACGATTCGTAAAGGAAGCCCTAAATAATTCATGAGTATTTAATACTTCAGTGTCAATATTTAATTTAATTAAATTATTATAAATTGACTCAAGCGCAGTGCCATTATAATTTTCTCCTACTAATAATATTTTCATTATTTCAAATTATTTTTGAGTGATTTTAATGTCCCTAAAATTGCTTTTACATCATTATCGAAACTATATTTTTTTATGATTTTCAAAGAATTTTTTCCAAAAAAATCTATTTTTTTCTTATCATCAATAAAATTCAAGCAAAAATAAAGATTTTCTATATCGCCAACCGGATAAATAAAGCCGTTTTTATCGTTTTGAACCAAGTCGGGGCCGGCGCCAACCGCATCAGAAATAACCAACGGTAAACCAAAACACATCGCCTCATTTAAAACCAGCCCCCAAGTTTCTCCACTCCCAGAGGGCAAAACTATAGTATCTCCAATGCTATAATATTTCATTATTTCCGTTTGGTTTTTAAAGCCGAGAAAATAAACGTCTTTTATATTGTTAGATTTTGTGTAATTTTCCAGTTCTTCGCGCAAATGTCCGTCTCCGACAAAAATCAAAGCGATTTGTTTTGACTTCTTGACTTTTCGGTTTTTTGTTTTTTCGTAAGCTTTCAAAAGATCCATCGGCCTTTTCTTATCAATAAGCTTGCCGATAAAAAGAATTACGGATTTTTTGGCGTCAATTTTTAAATCTTTTTTTGTTTTAGCTTTTTCTTTTTTTAATTTTTTTGCTTCTTCCATAAAACGCTCATTATCTATGGCATAGGGGGCAAAAAACAATCTTTTTTCGGCAACTCCGTAATACTGGTAAAATTTCTTGTTTTCCTGCCCAATATATAAAAACGCTTTGATGAATTTAAAAAGCGATCCTAAAATAACTCTTTTTACCGCCAATTTAGAACTATCTTTTAAAATCTCCTGATTTAGAGGATTTTCGCCGCGTAAAAAAACCGGTGTCCCAATAATAAAAGCCGTCAAAAAGGCCAGCCAATTAGTCAATGAATTCCAGCCGAAAATTAAAACCGCGTCGTATTTATTTTTATAAATTTCGGAAATAATGCCGGGATTAATCTGCCCCCAAAAATCGCTTGAGGGCTTAAAAGAATAATTTTTTAAAAATTTATAATCATAGCCTTCCAATAAAGGTATATCCCATTTAATTTTTCTCCCAAATTCCGCGTCATATTTCTCTTTAATTCCAAAATCCCAGCAGAAATAAACTTTTAAATCAATCTCCAGTTGCTCAACGATTTTTTTGAAAAGAGGAGTTTGATATTGTATTGGATGAGAAACCAATACGGCCAGTTTTTTCTTCATAAACATAAATTAGTATTATTTTTTGGCAACTACTATGATATTTTGGCTGAAAATACCCTTGGAAGAACCGGTTTCGGCCAAAATATAAAGTTTAAATATTAAATTGAAAATTTTCCATGAAATAGCCCTAACTAATGATTTTAATCCGTGCGCAACCGGATTTTGGCCAAAAATTTCTATCTTATTAAAACCGATGAACTTTAAAATTTGATTTATGCTTTCTTTAGTAAAGGCAAGCTCATGAGTAAAATCTCCATGCCTTAATCTGCCCCAAAACAAATTCTCGGCGTTAACTGTTTGAATAATCAAAAGACCGCCATGTTTTAAAGACTCATAAATCAATCTAGTTATTTCCAACAATTCGTTTTTTGTAAAATGCTCAAAAACATCGCGGCAAAATATTACATCGTATTCGTTTTTTTTATTCTCTAAAAAACTTTTAATGTCTCCCTGGATGATATTTTTAATTCCCAAACTAAAACCAAGCTCTATTTGTTCCTTGCTAATATCAACGCCTTCAATATTTTTAAAACCGCTTTCTTTTAACCAATAAACGAACCCTCCGCTTCCGCATCCTAGGTCAATTATTTTACAATCTTTATTTTCTGGCAAAAATTTGCCGAAATAACTATTCCAAGCCGAAAACTGTTTTTTTATATCGTCCAATTTCAATTCACCGTAAATTTCAGCGGTTTGGCTGGAAACATATTTTGAATAAAGGTCATTTTTGTAATTCATATAATAAATCTTCAACTTTTTCCCTAAATTTATCAATACCGTAAGCATCCAAAACTGCTTTGCGCAAAAACTCTCTATCCAGCAGCCGAGAATCAATTTTGTGTTTTAAAACTCCCAAAATAGCGCCGCTAATTTCGTTTAAATTATCCGGATTAACCAATAATCCGATTTTGCCGTCTAACACAGCGTCTACTGAGCCGTCGGCATTTCCGGCAACAACCGGCTTTCCGCAAGCCAAAGCTTCTAAAAATACAAATCCAAAACCTTCTCCTTTGGAAGGCATAGCAAAAACATCGCATAAATTATAATAATCAACCATTTCTTCAACTTTACCGGCTAAAATAACATACTCTTCCAGATTAGACTTTTTTATTAAGTTTCTGACTCTTTCTAAATCATCGCCTGATCCAACTATCATGTATCTTGCTTCCGGTATTTCTTCCAAAATCATGGACATGGCTTTAATCACATTATCATATCCTTTATATTTTTCGCTTGATGAGAGCCGAGCAACCGTTAAAATTATTTTATTATTACTAGACAATTTATATTTAGAAAGTATTTCCGCTGATTTATTTTTGGGATAAAATTTTTTCCCGTCTATCGCATTGGATAATAAATAAATTTTACTTATTAAAGTTGACATCTGTTGCTTTAATTTTTCGGCAGTATACCGGGAAATTGATACTACTACTCTTGCGTTTTCTAAAGATTTTATCTTTAAATTGCTTTTAATCTCCCAGACGTCTATGCCGTAAGTAAAAACAACATAATCATAATTCATTAATTTTTTTACAAAATAAACCGGTAAAGAAAAATTAATATGTCCACAAAAAATTATAGTCGGTTGAAATTTAAAAACTGAACTTAAAAATAAAAATATAAATCTAATTTTATTAATAATCCCTTTATTTTTATATTCAACAACAAGAAGCTCAATTCTTAAATCATTCAAAGCGCCAATAACGTCTTTATTATAAGTTTGAATTCCTCCGATTTTTTTTAAATCGCCGGTTAAAAATAAAATTTTCACGATATTTAAAATTTTTCTAGGATTACTTTTGCCCAATAACGCGACCAATGCGTTTTAATATTTAACATTTGACCTTTAACGTCAGACGAAAGCCATTTTTGAAACGGAAATGTAAAACCCATTTTTTTACGCGACAAAATTTCAGCTGGCAATAAATTTCGAACCGAATCAACTAAAAGCGGCTTGCTTACATCATTGCTTAATTTTAATTTCGGTGACAATGAACTTAAATATTCAACAAGCGGATGATCTAAAAACGGCACCCGGACTTCCACCGAATGATGCATAGACATAAAATCAGTGTCTTTTAAAAGCTGATTTTGAAGATATAGTTTCATTTCTAAAAAAGAAAGCAAATTTACGGGATGCAACGCATTAAAAGATGCGTTATTAGAAGCAAAAAATGAATCATAAAATTTTTGAAGAAAATCTTGAACGTCTTTTAAATCTATGCCCAAAATTTTCGCGGTTTCTTGAGGGCTGAATAACCCCCTGAGCCCCAAATAAAAACTCAAAATATCATTATCGATAAAATAACTTAATTTTGAATAACGGCCTCCGAAAAAAGCTCCCAGTTTAAGCGGTAATTTTAAGATTTCCGGAAATTTCTGGATTCGCCTCATTAGCTCTGCTTTTTTAAAATGCGGATAACCAAGAAAAATTTCATCAGCCCCTAAGCCGGAAAGCACGGTTTTTAATCCCGCTTTTTTTGCCGCTTTGGCTATAAAAAAGGTATTTATGCCGTCAATGGTCGGCTGGTCCATTGTTTTAAAAATTTCTTCTAAAGAATCATTAAAATCTTTTGCTGTGATTTTTATTTCCCGATGGTCGCTTTTTATTTTTTTTGCCACTGCGCGCTGATATTCCTGTTCGGAAAATTCAGGCTCGTCAAAAATAACAGAAAGAGTGGTAATCGGTTTTTCGCGATTTTTAGCGGCTAAAGCCGCAATCGCCGATGAATCCAAGCCGCCGCTTAAAAAAATTCCTAAGGGCGCGTCGCTGATCAAATGAAGATTTAACGATTCTTCCAATATATTACGAACATTTTTTTGCGCCTCATAAAATTCTATTTCTTTTTTATTTTCAAAAAATGCCAGCGGATTGTAATATTCCACCAACTTTTTTCGATTGCCTTGCTCTAAAACCAAATAATGCCCGGCTGGTACCGCCAATATGTTTTGGATAGTAGTCATCGGAAGCGGCACTGAACCGAAAAGCAAAAATCCAAGCATGGCGTCAGGATTTTTTTTAAGCGGAACCAATCCGCTTTCAGCAAGCGTTTTTACGGTTGAAGCGAAAATTAATTTCTCATTGTCGCTAAAATAATAAAGCGGCTTGATGCCGTAGCGATCTTTGACTAGAAAAAGTTTTTTTTCTTTCCCGTCCCAAAGCCCGAAAGCGAACATTCCTCTCAACATTAGAAATGATTTTTCTCCATACGCGGAGTAAAGGGCCAAAATAACTTCGGTGTCGGTTTTAGTTTTAAATTTATATCCCTTTTTCTCAAGTCCTTTTTTTAATTCCAAAAAATTATATATCTCGCCGTTAAAAGTAATCCATAAATCGCCAAATTTCATAGGTTGATGTCCGGATTTAGATAAATCAATGATTGCAAGCCGATTATGTCCAAAAGCAATATTATTTTTGGCATCAATAAAAATCCCCGAATCATCGGGACCGCGATTAACTTGTTGCTGAACCATTTTACTGACAATAATTTCCAGCTCTTTCTTTTTCTTTTTTTGGTTAAAATAAACACCAGCAATGCCGCACATAGTAATTAGTGGTTAGTGGTTTAAAAACTTAGCAACTCTTTCATCTTCTGGCCAATATTGGAATATTAGTTTTGCGATTTCCTTGACTTTTTGCTCATCTCTCCTCGCTTGATAAAAATTCAATAATCCGTATAAAACCGGCGGTAATTTAGGTCCTATCACATAAGCTTTTTTAAAATAATCTTCTGCTTTAATAAAATCACCTTCTTCGCCGTATTTCTGCCACATTGTAAAATACATCTGCCCCAATATCATTAAATGACGGATATTATTTTTAATCATATAAGGCTCTATATAATCAATTAAATATCGAGAAACTTCTTTAGGATTATCCGGACGAGAAACTATCTGAAAAATATCGCTGCCTAAAAATTTTGCCATTTCTTCATCGCCAATCGGAGAATAATATTTAAAGGATTTATCGAAGTTATATTTAAATTCTTCCAATGATTTTATTGTAGATTTTGACCGAAGCCCTTCAATAAATTTACGAGACCGCATATAAGGCGAATATGCGCCAAAATAAATCGATAACAAAGCCAAGGCAATTAATACAATTATTATTGGTTTTTCTAATATTTTAATCATTCTAATTTTAATTGTCTCCTAAATTAAATTTGAAATTCGCAAGCGCCAAAAAAGTGAAGACATTAAAATAAATCGTAAAAACATCGAACAAAACTATTCCTTGGATAAGATAAGCCACCGGCAAAGCAAAAAATAAAGCATTGGCAATTGATGATTTTTCGCCAATTGCCAATAATTGATTCTTGCCTTTAATTGCCTGCTGTTTATTATTTATAATCGGTTTTTTGCTAAATTTAAAAAATTGCCAATAAAAAATTCCAAAAATCGATAAGTAGCTTAACAATCCTAATATTCCGGTTTCCGCCAAATAATCAAAATAAATGCTGTGCGCCCGATCAAACCACGCGCCAAATCCTTTAGCCGGCTCAAAATAACGAATATCAAAATGCCTGTCAAAAATCTGAATATAATTTTCCGGACCCCAGCCCAATAACGGCCTTTCTTTAAATCCTTCCCAGGCCATCTTCCACATAATTGTCCTATGCTGAAATGTTTGCGCGGAAAAAGAAATATCAAAAATTCTGGCTCCGGGTATAGATTTAACCGCATCAGTGTCCTTAAAATAAACCATCGCTCCCGCAACAACCAAAACAACCGCTATGCCCGCAAAAAGCCTTTTCCTAATTTCTTTTTTGGAATATGCGAAATATCCCAAAAAAACCACTATTGCCGCCACCAATCCGATAAAAGCGCCTCTGGTTGCTGCCAAAAAAAATACCGCTAAAAAGAAAATTATCAATCCAAATAACGCCAAGGAACCAGCTGATAATAATCGCCGGCTATATCGCGCGACAATAATATAAGCCGCAAAAAACATCATAAATATGGAATAAGCGGCGGTATAAGCCGGATTGCCGATTGACCCGGAAAGCCTGAACTCTTCTCCGTATTGAGGTCCGATAAATCCACTAACGCCGATAGCGGCAAAAAATCCGTAAAAAGCCATTAAAACTCCGCCAATCAATGAAAAAATCAAAAAATTTTGCCACTCTTTTTCTTCAACAAATAAAATACCTAGCAATAAAAAGAAAATGGCTAAATGTATTATTTGTATTCCTCCCTCGCCTCTTTCAAAATTCGACCAAAAAGACATCTTCGGGTTAATGCCGAAAAATCCAGCCAACACAAATATTGCCGTAAAAACAAGAACTGAAATCGTTAAAGGAGATTTTAGAACTTTTAATAACCTATCTTTATAAAAATTATTTTTAGTTAAAAATAATCCAATTAAAAATAATATTAAAGCTATATCCACCAATCCCCTAAACCACGCGTATTTGCCCACAATAAAAGGAAATAGCGTTGATGATGTTACAATCACCATGCCTAAGGGCAAAATATAAAGCAAGTATTTCGAAAATTTAAAGTAATCAGTCATTAGTAAGCGTTGAAATTGTATTTTAACACTTTAATCCAAATTATCAATTATTTTCCAATTTTCGTTTTTAACCAAATCAATAATAATTTCCATGTCTTCTTTTGAATCATCAAATTGCTGACTTAAGAAATTTGCTATTTTTATTGAATTTACGGCGTCGTGCTTTAAAAGATAATAACGCAGAGAATTTTCATAATCTTTTCTTTCCATGGGAAAACCTACTACGCGATCAATGTTTTTAACGGATAGCTCGGCAACTTTCTCAATCATTCCCCAACCGTTATAAAGCATTATTATGCTTTTTTTATCTTCAGCCAGTAATATGTCATACTTAGTATTCAACTCCTCGGCCAAAGCCAGCTCTTTTTTAGCCTCTTCATCTTTACCGTTAGCGGCTAATACCAAGGCATTATAAAAATGCGCCCGCGTCACATTGGTATTTAAACTAAGGGCATAATTGCTGTATTTTAAAGCTTCTTCAAAACGATTTTGTTTCGCCAGATTTACCGATAAGTGATAATACAATTCCTGGCGCATCGGAGCTTTTTCAAGCGCATCCATTAAAATTTTTTCAACTTTGTCATACAAACTGCTGTCGTTAAACGCCAATTGATCAAGCATTTCCGCTTCGCGGATATTCATTCTGACATCAGCATAAGGCTCACGGCTTAAAATTTCTTCAACAGCACTAATCCATAAATCGCCTAATGATTTAAATTTTGGGTTATTGCGATAAGCTTCGTTATAAAAATATTGTCCCAAGTAAACAGTGTCTAACCCCTGGCCTCTGATGTTAAGTTGAGCGAAATTATAAGGATAAAGGGCTTTTTTTAATTCAGCTAATACCAAATCTATCCTGCCCAAGCCCGGAGAATACCGAAGAGCCTGCAATTGATTATAAATAACCCAATGATATGCGTAGAGAGAATAGACAAGCAAAACAATAAATGCCAAAAGCGGTAGTATGATAATTAGCCTTAACTTCAAATAAAGTTCCGCATAATTTTTTTTCAAAGCCATCGCTTGATTAATATTTTCTTCCGATAATCGCGTTGAGCTGAAAATCAAAAAACCAATGACAGAAAAAAACGTGCTATAGGAAACAATTTGGTCAAAAAGCACCAAGTTTTGTATAAAATAAGCCAAAATTGCCGCGGCAATAAAAGTAAAAACCAATTTTTCTTGTGTAATTTTTTTGAAAATTACGTAAAAAATCGCTCCAAAAATAGCCAAATAAGACAATAAGCCGAAAATTCCCTGCATCACCAAAATATCCAATATTTTATTATGCGCCCGATCAAACCAAGTTTCTCCATAAACAGCATAAGCCGGGTCATAATGCTTGGCATAAGCAAAAATATAATTTTCCGGTCCCCAGCCCAACAAAGGCTTTTCTTTAAAAGCTTCAAAAGAAGCTTTCCAGGCCAATAACCTCATCTGGGTAGAGGGGTCATTAATGTCTGAAGCGGCGGTTTTTGCCAAACGGTCAAAACCCGGAACTGATTGCCAAAAGTCATTTGTTTTTGTAAGCCAAAAAATTACGCTTGAGCTAAAAATCAAAGTCATTAAAATCAAAGACAGTTTTCGCAAGTTTAATTTCAGAGGCAACTTAATTTCAGAAAATTCCTTTTGCCCGAAAATTAAAAAATAAACAAGCAAAGAAATTATTCCGATGGCTAACCCCAAAATCGCTCCGCGAGTGCCGGTAATAAATATCGTTGAAGCGGAAAAAATAATCATTAAAACGGAAAAATAACACCAAAATTTTTTAAAAATTGAATTACGAATTATGAATAATGAATTATAGAAAACAATAACGGCGAACATTATTAAAAAAAACATATGAGTGGCCAAAAAAGCCGAATTTCCGATAAATGAATCCGGCCGTTCCATTGGTTCTAAAGCAAAGGGAAATTTAACCACGCCTAAATATTGAAGAGAAGCATAAAACGCCAAAATAAACCCGGCGATTAAAGAAATTTTGAAAAATCTAAGCCAATCTTTTTTATCAAAAAAAAGAAGCGTTAAAATAAGAAACACGAAAAAATGAAGCATGCCCAAAAATCCTTCCCCGCGCTCCAAATCGCCCCAAAAGGCGCGATAATTATTAAGGCTAAAAATCGTGCTTATAAGAAGAGAAATAAAAAATAAAACCAGAGCCGTAAATAAAGGATTTTTTAAAAAACCGAAAGAATTTTTGATATTAGTAATAAATGAAAAATCGCGTTTGAAATAAATGGAATAAGTTATAAAGGACGCAAATAAAATCACGGCGATTTCTATTGAGCCCCGAAAAAATATCATTTTCCCCACAATATACGGAAAAATAACGCCTTTGGTAATTATTAAGGGAGTTAAGGCGGTTAAAAAAAGAAAAAACTTAATGCTATTAGAAAAATATTTATCTAAATACGACATAATATCCTATTATAAAAGCTTAAAAGCGCATTATCAAGTTTCACAGTGAGCCCAAACAAAAACCGTCCCGCAATGCGGGACGGTTTTTTTAACAAATAGCAGAACTAAATTTAAAAAATTTAGTTGTTGCTAAGAGTTACCGGACTTGTCGGTAAACCTTTTATAAGAACAGCGTTTGCCCAATCAGTGGTTGATTCTGAATGACTCGTATTGGAGTAATCAGACCAAACAAATGAAGGAGCGGCATCGTTTGCAGAACCGATGCTTCCTCTAACACCGGTAACGGTTGTGGCGTTAACCAATGTTGTTTCTGTCCTGTGGAGGTTCAAAACTACAGTAGAAGCTCCAACTGTGCCGGAAATACCCGAGAAGGTAAGACCTAACTCGTATTCCTGTTCAGCGCCAGCTGTAATAACTTCTTCTGAGTTAAGCAACAAGCTGATATAGCCTGTCTGACCAGAAGCATTGCCCAATCCAACTCGCTCATCAGTAGTTGTACTGGTTGAGCTGAAGGCTGTAGCAATGTTGAGGTTAGAAGCTGCTCCAACTCTCTTGATGTAGACGTTGCCGGTTTGAGCCGGATTAGCGTCAACAGCAGTAATAGATGCGCCGGTTACAGTAGCTTTAAACTGGATTTGCTTCCAGGCAACCTGCTCGGCTAAATCAGCTTTGATTTTGAATTTCAAAGTTGGGATCAAACCAGCGGTAAGCTTGGAACTTCCGGCTGCTACAGCACCAAACGTAGGTCTGGTCTTGTAAACAACCATTTGATTGCCAGTAGCGGCTGTAAGAGTCGTGTCTAATGAGGTTGCGCCTGCGGCTTCAAAGCCATCAGCCATAACGCTCGCATAGACTGAAGCGCCAGTATCAGCGCCGCCAGCAGTCGTGTTAAGAGCACCCATGACAGTTAATGTCCTCGAAGTGTCCTTTGGAATAGTCCAGTTAAGGTCAGTGAAGAAGGCTGTGCCAGCATTGTCTCCGGAAGCTGTTACAGGAGCGTTTCCTACTAAAGTAGCGCCATCGTAAAGCTTAACAGACGGAACTTCGTCAGCCGAAGCTGTTGAAGTAGCTGTCGCGCTGTTGGTTGCTACAACCAAAAGCTGCATCTTATTGACCTTCATGTTTTCATTGGTAGCGGTAAAGCGGAATTTAGCCAAGGTTTGATCCTGACCAGCAACGACTAATCCAGTTTCTGAATCTGAATCGTCTGAAGCTTTAACAACGCTTACAGCACCAACATCAGTTACTGTCGCAACAACGGTATTTCCGCTGTTGGCTGAAGTACCAGTAATGGTTGCAGTATTGCCATCTTTGTCATAAACAGTGATGTCGTTTGTTCCGGCTGAAGCCAAATAAACGTAATAAACATCGCCATTAGTGGCATTGCTGTCAATATTGCCTTTGACTGTCAAAACTTTAGTAGCACCTTTTGCAATGGTGATATTAAGGTTAGAGAAAGTGGCGTTTAAGGCAGTTGCATCCAATGATTTCTTTTCAGAAATCAAAGTTGCACCGTCATAAAGACCCAATGAAGTAATTTCAGCATTAGTCAATGTTCCGCTAGTTGATGTTGCGGTAACTCTGACCGAGCTTAATTTAACTATATCGTTGGTCGCCCTAAAGCTGAGTCCAACCAAAGCAACGTCATTGGTTCCTCTGACAAGCGTCTGTGAAGACGGCGTTGCGGAAAGCTGGACATCAACAGTCGGCACGCGAACTGTCAAAGTGTTTCCAGAAATCGTGCTACTTGGCACAATGTCGGAAGTGGCAACATTGGTATTGTTATCCAAGTTCCTGATGTCGCCTGACTGGAATGCCAATAATGATACTAAAACAGTGTCATTGTTGTCATTGTCCGAGTCAACATCAACAGTCACTTTATAAGTCTTTGATTGACCGGCATTGATGTTAATCACATCAGTGAAAGTCTGATCAGTTGAAGTTGTGATATCCGCAGCGCTAGTAACAACTCCGCCAGCGGTAACATCCCAAACTTTGAAATCATTAAACGCTTCGCCAGAACCTAAATTAGTGGTAGTAGCGTGAAGTCTAAGATTTCTGATTTCAACGTTATTCTGGGAAGCAATGGTGAAGTTATAAACCTCAACATCCTGTCCGCGAACAACGATATCGCCAGTAACCGGACCATTAAAGGTAATGGTTACCTGACCGCCCGCAATAGTCAAAGTATCAGCCTCTGAAGTTGAATCAATGTTGGCGATGGTTGGAGTAACGGCATAGCCGTAAGTTTTGCCAACCGCGTAAATATCAGCCGCATTGTCAATGTAAAGGATGATAGTGTCGCTGGTGCGAGTAGCGCCAGAAACATCGCCGTAAACTTCAAAAGTCCTCTGTTGACCTTTTTCTAAAGCAAACGGAGTTGCCAATTCAAAGGTTATAAGGTCTTTTGAGCCAACAGCTGAAACCGTAGCAATAGTATTGCCAGCTTGAACTAACTTGAAATTTGACAAGTTAGCGTTGGAAACACTGCCGCCTTCGGTAAAGCCTAATCGGCGAATTTCAATATCTTCAGCTGCGCCAGCTTGAATTGTAAATTCACCAAATTTGGCATTAGTCTGGCCAATTTTTGGATTGGTCGGAGCTGCAGCGTCATCAATAGTTATAGTTCCCACCGCAGCAGTGGCGATAGTCATATAATTGCTCATCAAGGTGCCGCTCGGCGTAGGTGTACCGATTGAGGACACTAATTGAAAAGCGTCAATATTGCCTGACGAAGCGCCAGTTGCAACATTAGCCACTAAGCTTAAAGTCTTTGTTCCAGAAACCGCCAAAGCGAGATTCAAGAAGTTGACTTCATGAGTTGTTGAATTGATGCTTCGGCCGGTGGTCAAACGGGTATTACCATCATAGAGGTAAAAACCGCTGGCCGCGAAATCAGCAGTCGCGCCAAGTCCAACTCTCTTAAATGTAATTCCATCCAATGTTCCGCTTCCGGAAACAGTGAATTTCATCATGGTTACGCCAGTAGCGCCAGCTGGAAGAACGGTCATGGCTGGATTATCAGAAGCTAAAGCTAAAGCCAATCCGGTTCCCGGAACAGTCGGAGTGGTCGGCGTGGTCGGAGTTGTTGGAGCAGCAGCCAAAGAATTAACATAATTCCTGGTTATTGAACCAAAATATCCAACGGCCGGCGAAATACCGACTGAAGCTTGGTATTTAGCCAAAGCAGCGGCAGTTTTTGAACCAAAATAAGTGGATTCATTGCCAACAGAACCAGCGCCGCTGGTTGCTACTGTGAAACCTTTTGAATTCAAAAATTGTTGTAAGGCCTTAACATCATCTCCAGTAGCACCAATAGTGAGGCTTTTGGTGAAGCTATACGATGGAGATGCTTGCTGGGCTTGTCCTAATTGCTGTTGAAGTGCCTGTATCTGAGCTAACAAAGCGCTGATTTGCGCCTGAAGATCACCCACGGTTTGAGCAGAAGCTGGCATTATTGCCACAGCTCCAAAAAGCCAAACAGCGGTAGTGATAGACAAAGCAACAGCAGAAAATTTCTTTATATTATTACTCATTTTAAATTTTTCTGTTTTCTTGTCTAATTAATTCCAATGATTGATTTTTAATCAACATTAGAAATAATTATTAATTATTTTTCGACTAGATAATTCATTGTTAAATAATTTCAGAAAGTTATCACTATTATTGACCGACCCGTCGCCATGCTCGTGAGGCAGATGACAAATCCAATAAAAGAATAACCATGGTATCAAATAAAAAATCTCACTTTCAAAGTGAGACTGAATAGAGTATTCGCGAATATTGCAAATTTTAAGCAAATAATGCAAATTCGCATTGAATTGCGAGTTATTATCATTATTAGCTTACTACTCTTTTGGCCCAGCCTCACTCTGAACCATTAATAACTACATTATAACCGAAATTCTGAATTTAGCAAATATTCTGCTTAATAACTAAAAAATCAAAATTTCAGCTATTTATATATTAAAAACGATGCAATTTGCTTTTGGTTACAAGCTCCGACAGCAAGCGCCTAAATCTAGCTGATATTACGCAAATTCTAAGATATAAGACGCAAAAATCATTCAATAATTACGAACTGAATATAATTGGAATATAATTGAATTATAATTGCGCGCTTATAATTGCCAATTAGAAGCTGTAAAAATAATCAAGCTGAAAATTATTAAAATAGTGATATTTTTTAAGATAACTTGGCGATTAAGCAAGCCGCTTAAGTGATTAAAAACCAAGTCTTTAAGCGTTAAAACAAGTATCAGCATTAAAGCGCTGCTATTTAAAAAACCCATCGGCAAAAGACTGATTGCCCATAAAAATTGAATAGTTAATAAGCTAAAACCTGCAGACATTAGGTTTCTTTTAATAGAAATCGGGCAAATCGGCCGTTCGAAATTAATATGACAATCCAATAATTCTTTAAATATGATGAAAATTACGAAAAAAGTCAAAAAATACTTTAATAGAAATAATTCAGATTTATTTGTCAAGAAAAACACCAGAAAAACCAGAAAAAACAAGGTGTTATTGAAAAAATGGTACAATAATTGGCGATTAATGAATACCAAATTTTTTACTCCCAATAAAATGAAAAATAAGCCGAAAAAACCGGCATAAAATGCTATTCCCCACCAACTCTCAGCTGGAATTAACGGCCTTAAGGCCAAAGAAGAGACAAAAAGAATAAGAAAAGAAGAGAGATATTCTTGCCAACTAAAACTCGGAGAAAAATAAAAATAAAAAACCGCAAAAATAAAAGCAATAAATGCCAGCCAACTAAAAAAAGACCAATACAGTAAAAACGATAGAATCACCGCCTCAAGCGCTAATTGTAATGCCGGATTCTTTAAAACTGATTTTAACGCGTTTTGCATTTTTAAGCTCGCCTTTAATAATTCTGTCCGATAATTCGTCAAGAATAAGTTTTTGAATCAGCCTTTTAATCGGCCGTGCGCCGTATTCCGGATCAAAACCTTTTTCAATAATATGTTTTCTCAAAGAATCGTCAAAAACTATATTAATTCCGCGGCCAACAAGTTTTTTACTCAAACGTTCCAGTTGCAAATCGACAATTTTTCCAATTTCTGCCTGCCTTAAAGGATTAAATACTATAATATCGTCCAAACGATTCAAAAATTCCGGCCTAAAAGTTTCTTTTAGAGCTCCTTTAACACGCTCTTTAAATGTTTCTATTTGGTTTTCTTCTTCAGAACCTTTTGTCCCGATAGAAAAGCCCAATCGTGAAATTTCGCGGAAATATTCACTGCCAACATTGGAAGTTAAAATAATAACGGCATTTTTAAAATTAACGGTTTTCCCTTTGCTGTCCGTTAAGCGGCCATTATCGAGCACCTGAAGCAAAAGATTAAAAACTTCCGGATGAGCTTTTTCAATTTCATCAAATAAAATTAAACTATACGGCCGATGTCTTATTATTTCCGTCAATTGTCCGCCTTCTTCGTGGCCCACATAACCGGGCGGAGAACCAATAAGCCGAGCTGTAGCATGGCGCTCCATATATTCAGACATATCAATTCTAATTAGGGCTTTTTCATCATTAAACATAAATTCTGCCAAAGCCCGCGCCAGCTCTGTTTTGCCTACGCCGGTCGGCCCTAAAAACATAAAACTGCCCAGAGGCTTATCTTCGTCTGATAATCCAGCGCGCGCTCTTCTTAATGAATTAGCTACTGATTTAATAGCCTCGTTTTGGCCGATTACCCGGCTTGAAAGCTCGCTTTCAATTTTAGAAAGTTTTTCCATTTCAGACTCCAAAAGCCGAGATGTCGGAATACCGGTCCACTTGGCAATGACTTGAGCAATATCTTCCTCATCAACCGCGTCTTTAATAAATTTAAATGCCGTGCCTTTACCAGACTTGCCTTCCTTGCCTTCCTTGCCTTCTTTGATTAAAAATCTTTTTTCAAAATTTTTCAGCTCTGTTTCAGCTTTTGGCAATTCGCCATAAACTACCCGAGCAACGGCTTCTAAGTTGCCATCGCGCTCGGCCAGCTCCGCTTCCCGTTTTAAATCTTCAATTTTTTTACGCAAACTATGGAAATGGCCAAAAGTAACTTTTTCCGCCTGCCATCCGCTAGAGAGATTTTCATTTTCTTCTTTCAACTCTTTTAATTTGCGGTCAATTTCTTTAATTCGGTTTTTTATTTTTGTTCTTTCTGCGGAAGCGCTTGTTTTCGCTTCATTAGACAGGGCTGATTTTTCAATCTCCAAATGAGTGATTTCCCGTCTGATCTTATCAATATTTTGAGGCATACTTTCGCTTTCCAATTTTCTGGCTGACGCCGCTTCATCAATTAAATCGACTGCCTTGTCAGGCAAAAAACGGTCAGTAATATATCGAGCAGAAAGATTAACAGCGGCAATAATCGCCTCATCATTTATTCTAATGCCGTGATGAATTTCGTACTTTTCTTTTAAACCGCGCAAAATAGCAATACTATCAGCAAGAGACGGCTCTTCCACCATAACCGGAGAAAAACGGCGTTCTAAAGCCGGGTCTTTTTCAATATAACGCTGGTATTCCCTGATGGTAGTCGCTCCGATTGTATGAAGTTCGCCTCGAGCCAAAGCAGGTTTAAGCAAATTAGAAGCATCAACCGCACCTTCGGCTGAACCAGCGCCTACAATCATATGAATTTCGTCAATAAAAAGAATAATTTTCCCACTAGCCTGTTGAATTTCCTTAATAAAAGCCTTTAGCCGGTCTTCGAATTCACCGCGGAATTTTGTGCCGGCAATCAAAGAACCAAGGTCCATCATAAGAACTTCTTTTGTTTTTAAAGACTCAGGAACTTCGCCGCTTATAATTTTTTGAGCTAACCCCTCAACAATCGCGGTTTTTCCAACGCCTGGCTCTCCTATTAACACCGGATTGTTTTTTGTCCTCCGGCTTAAAACCTGAATTACTCTTCTAAGTTCCTCTTCCCGGCCGATAACCGGATCAAGCTTGCCGCGTCTGGCAGCTTCCGTAAGATTAACCGCATATTTTTCCAAAACTTGAAATTTGCTTTCCGGCATTTCGTCAGTTACCCTCATAGAACCTCTTAATTGTGCCAAAATACGCAAGGCAGATTCCCGCCTTAAGCCGAAATTCTCCATAATAGAAGCGGCTGGAGAAGCGCTTTCCAAAATCGCCAAAAGCAAATGTTCGCAAGAAATAAATTCATCTTTTTGCTGAGTCGCAATCTTACCCGCTTTATCCAATACTCCCATTAATTCATTGGAAAGATAAAGCTGGGCAACATTAACTCCGCCAAATATTTTAGGCTGATGTTTAAGCTCCTCATAAAGCGCTTTAGCTAAAGAGTCTAAATTTACGCTGGCTTTCACTAAAATCGGCCGGACTAATGACTGGTCATCAGAAACCAAAGCAATCAAAAGGTGGATAATCTTAAGTTCGCCATGATTCTCTTTAGCTGCCAAATCCTGGGCGTTTTGCAAGGCTTCTTGGGCCTTGATTGTAAATCGCTGAAAATTCATAAATAATTTAATTAAATAATTAGAAAACGCGCTAAATAATTAGCTGTTATGCTTTTTAATTGTTAATTATAGCATTATTACGGTCTTTCTTCAAGAGTGAAGCAGTCTTTTATTAATTGTGTATTAATTGTGATACAATATTATATAAAAATTTATTTTTTTAAACAATGAAACGAATTTATTTGGATTACGCGGCAACCACGCCGGTTGATAAAGAAGTTTTGCGTGCGATGAGCCCTTATTTTAGCGAAAAATTCGGCAATCCCGGCAGTCTTCACTCTTACGGCCAAAAAGCGATCACTGCGGTTGATGAATCTCGAGAAAAAATCGCTAAAATTATTGGCGCTGATTTTCGAGAAATAATTTTTACCGGTTCGGCTACTGAAGCCAATAATTTAGCAATTAGAGGCTTATTAAAAGGAATCAGAAATCAGGAATTGGGAATTGGGGAAAATAAAATCATACTTCAAAATTCAAAATTTAAAATTCCACGCATAATTGTTTCTTCAATTGAACATGAATCCATTTTGGAAACCTGCCGAGATCTTGAACGCGACGGCATTGAAATAATTTACTTGCCGGTTAATAGACAAGGTTTTATTGACTTAAAAAAATTGAAGAATTCACTTAACGAAAACACTATTTTAATCTCCATAATGTACGCTAATAATGAAATCGGGACTATTCAGCCAATAACAAAAATATCTGAGATTATCAAAAATTTTCGCGCTACTTACGGCTCATACCCCGTTTTTCACACTGACGCAACTCAAGCGTTTCAATTTTTAAATTGCGATGTTGATAAACTCGGCGTTGACCTGATGACTTTGTCAGCTCACAAAATTTACGGACCTAAAGGAATCGGAATGCTATATGTTAAAAATCAAAATTCTAAAATCAAGATTTTGAATTCTATTATTACCGGCGGAGGCCAGGAATTCGGATTGCGCTCGGGCACAGAAAACGTTCCTTCAATTGTTGGCTTTGCCAAAGCAATTGAATTGGCGGAAAAAAATCGAGAAAGAGAATGGAAAAGAATCACTGAGCTGGCAAATTATTTTTGGCGTGAAATAAAAAAAATCTGTCCGAAAGCGGAAATTAATGGAATCACTAATAATGAATTAGGAATAGCGCCTGGTAAGATAAAAATTCATGCTTCAAGATTCATGATTCAAAAATTGCCAAGTATCTTAAATATTTGCTTTCCAAATTACGATGCTAATGATTTATTAATGAAATTAGACTTAGCTGGAGTCGCGGTCTCTTCAGGCGCGGCTTGTTCCGCCAGAGCGATGAAGCCTTCTTATGTTTTAAACGCGCTCGGCTATAACAGCAAAAAGATAAAAAATAGCATAAGGATTAGCTTTGGCAAATTCACTAATAAAAAAGAGTTAAGCGAAACGATAAAAAAAATAAAAAAGATTCTTTAAGATAGAGAACAGGGATCAAGGACCTAGGAGCCAAAGATTATGAAAAATCCCGCAGAGTTTAATTAAAATTGAAAAACCGGAATTTCTAAATCAGCTTTGATGTTTTCTTTTGCATCTTTCTGGGGAATTAATAAATAGCCCTGTTCTTTTGCCAAGTCATAAAGCTCTTTGGTTATTTTTACATCGTTCAAACAATAATTTTTCAGCTCTTCAATCTTGCCTTCGCGATAAAGAATCGGCGCTTCCAGGCTCTGTCCGTTTTTACCGCTGCCTAGATTTGTTTTCGCCAAAAGATCAAGCCCGATTCTTTTGCCGAGCGTAAGTTCAATTTCATCCAAAATATCGAATCTCGGAATGGAAAAAAGATCGAAATTGAAATGTTTTTTGAGCACCGGCAAATCAAATCGGCTGATGCTAAATCCGATAATAAGATCGGCTTTTTTTAAAAAATCTCCGGCTTTTTCAATTTCATTTTCTTCAAAACTAAAATATTCGTTTTTATTGTAAGAATAAAGGCCGATTAAAGAAACCTCTAAGGCGCCAAAATTATCGCGCCCAACTTCAGAAAAAGTATTTTTTGTCTCAATATCTAAAACGATTTTGTCCATTATATAGTTATTAGTAATTAAGTAATTAAGTAATTGGTAATTAGCTGCAAGTTGTCGGCTCCGACGATTCTGTCGGAGCTCCGACATTGCGTCGGAGTTGTGGGTGTTTTACACGTGCCGGTCCGCAACTTTTGAAGCGGCATAGCTTTCTGGTTTAGTGCGCGCTTCAAAATTATAAGCCCGAACCATGCCAACTACTTCTTGAATTATCAATTTAGTTTCTCCGTTTTCTCCCACATCAACGTGAATCTCAAAATCAAAATCAGGCACCTCCATGCTTTTTAAAACAGCCAGAATTTCCTTGGCCGCATCAAGAGAAAGCATAACTTCTTGGATAATTCTGGACCTTAAATTAAAGATATTACCCTGCTCGAGCCTGCGCCAAAAATAACGGCCGCCGTTGCCAACCCGATGGACAACAATAGCGGTCACAAAATCAGCAGAATTATTTTCGCGCCTTTCGGAATCAGAGCCGATGATTACCTTATATTTGCGCTTGTTGTCTTCTTTCATATATCCGATTATCTCCTTGGCAATGGCATTAATGTTCAATTTTATTCCGTAAGGCGTGTTATATTGCATTTTATTTATTGCTGAACTGATTTTTTGATTTTATTCAGCAATTCTTTTTCTTCTTTTAATTTTACTACAGCGGCATCCAAGCCGACTCCCAATTTTTCCCCTTCAAAACTATAAGTATTCCCGCTACGGCTTACTTTTCCGAGCTTTAAGGCAGTATTTAAAATATCGCCGACATAAGATATGCCTTGTCCGTACATTATATCAAATTCTGCAACTTTGAAAGGCGCGGCAACTTTATTTTTCGCCACTTTAGCTCTGACGCGATTGCCGACGCTTTCTTCTCCTTTTTTAATTTGAGCAATTCTTCTTATGTCGATTCTCACTGAAGCGTAAAATTTTAAAGCCCGACCGCCCGGCGTAGTAGTCGGCTCGCCATAACCCATCATGCCTATTTTGTCCCTTAATTGATTTATAAAAATTATTAATGTTTTGGTACGGTCAGCTAAGGCCGTTATTTTCCTTAAAGCCTGGCTCATAAGTCTAGCTTGAAGGCCAATATACTGCGCTCCCATTTCGCCTTCAATTTCTGCTTTTGGCGTTAAAGCGGCCACGGAATCAATAACAACTATGTCTATCATTGAAGAGCGAACTAAACTCTCTAAAATATTTAAAGCCTCTTCTCCGCTGTCTGGCTGAGAAATAAGCAAATCAGCTACTTTTACCCCGATTTTTTTAGCGTATTCCGGGTCTAAGGCATGTTCCGCGTCAATAAAAGCGGCTTTACCGCCTTTTTTTTGAGCTTCAGCAACCGCATGAAGCGCTAAGGTTGTTTTTCCACTGGATTCAGGTCCAAAAATTTCCACAATTCTTCCTCTGGGAAAACCACCGACTCCCAAAGCCGCATCAAGGGAAAATGAGCCGGTAGAGACAACCTCAACATCGACTTTTTTGACGTCGCCCAGCTTCATTATCGAGCCTTCGCCGAATTTATCCTGCAAGGACTCAAGAAGTTTTTCTAGATCCTGATTTTTATCGTCGCTTTTTTGTTCTTTTTGTTTTGCCATAATTTAAAATTATTTTAATAATTTATTGCATATTACTGGGAAAAATTATAAATCACTTCTCTTGAAGCCGTGATTTCTTTTCCTAAAAATCTTTTCGCTTTAAACTCAATAATATTTCTGCCCGGCTGAAGAATAAAATTTTTTTCAAAATGGCCGTTGCTTTCCACTAAAATTTCCTCTCCGTTAATCATTAATTTATCGTTGGCATTTACCGTCCCTGATAATTTAATAATTGATTCGCTGGTTATTATAGTTTCGGCCGTTGGAACGATTATTTCAATTTGCGGAATGCCCACTACTTCATCAACGCGCAAAGTCAGATAAATTATAACAAAAACCGCAATAATTCCAAAAAATATCTTTTTTTTATTGATTGTTTTGATAGCAAACCGATTGGAAGGAAAATAATCTTTAGGGCCGGAAGTTTTTGATTCGCTCTCATTTTTATAAGCTTGCCAAAGCTCTTCGCTATCAATGCCGATAATTTCAGAAATTTTTTCTAAATAACCTCTTACATAAGGAGCGGCTGGAAGTTTTTTGAAATCAGCCTCAAAAAATGCGGTCAAATAACGCCGGGGCACGGCGCTTAATTCATGCAGTTTTTCTATATTCAAGTTTCTTACAGAAAGAAGCTCTTTAAATAATTCGTGAAATTTTTTTTGATCCGTGTCTTCCATATTCTTAAATTATAAAACTATACTAATCGTTTACTCTTTTAATGTAAACATCTCTTGGTTTAGCTCCATCACCGGGTCCGATTATGCCTTTGGCTTCCATCATATCAAGAAGCCTGGCGGCTCGGGCATAACCGACTTTAAGCCTGCGCTGAAGAAGCGAGGCTGAAGCTTTTTGGGCTTCTTTTACTACATCAATTGCCTGCTCATAAAGATCATCATCATTTTCCAAATCGGAATAATCAGAAAAAATATCCTGACTTGCTCCAGTTCCATTATTGTTTTCAAAAATCGGCGTTTCCTCCGGAATGATGCTCTTATTGTTTTCCCTTATAAAATTAACAACTTTATTAATTTCCTCTTCGCTAATATAAGCGCCTTGAATACGCTTGGGCTTGGATAAGTCGGTGGAAACAAAAAGCATATCGCCGCCTCCCAGAAGCTTTTCCGCGCCGCTTAAATCCAAAATCGTCCGGGAATCAACTTGACTGGCAACTTGCAAAGCAACACGAGTTGTAATATTGGCCTTAATAAGGCCGGTGATTACTTCTACTGAAGGCCTTTGAGTGGAAACCACCAAATGAAGGCCGGTAGCTCGAGCCATTTGAGCTAAACGAACAATCGAACCTTCGATCTCTCTTCCATAGGTAGCCATTAAATCAGCTAATTCATCAATTACCATTAATAAATAAGGCAGACAATCATTGGGATTTTTTTTATTATAACTTTGAATATCGCGCGAGCCAGCCGCTAAAAGGAGATCATAGCGCCTGTCCATTTCATCAATAGCCCAGCGGAAAACGCCAATGGTTTTTTTGGCATCAGTAATTACCGGAGAAACTAAATGAGGCAATTTATCATAAATAGAAAGCTCCACTCTTTTTGGGTCAATTAAAATAAGTTTTAAGGTTTGAGGAGAATTTTTATAAAGAAGAGAAATAATCAAGGTATGCAAGGCGATAGATTTTCCGGAGCCTGTTGCTCCGGCAATAAGCATATGAGGCATTTTTTCGATATCAACAAAAATCGGCTCACCGGTAACATCTCGACCCAAAACAAAACCCAAAAGGCCGGAAGTATTAAAATCCGGATAATGCATCAAACTGCCTAATCTTACAATAGCCGTAACTTTATTGGGAACTTCAATACCGACCAAAGACTTTCCTGGAATCGGCGCCTCAATTCTTATAGGATGGGCAGCTAAGGCTAGAGACAAGTCTTGGCTTAAAGCGGTAATTCTGGAAAGTTTAACCCCTTCAGCCGGTTTTAAAGTATAGCGAGTAACTTTCGGCCCGATATTTATTTCACCCATTTCTACGGGAATGCCAAACCCTTCTAATGTTCTTTTGATAATATTGGCGCTAGCGCGTAAATCTCCGACAGTGGGTTTTTCCACTGAAGACCTTAAAAGGTCTAATGGCGGCGCAATATAATCAACTTTTGGCCCCTGACTGGAAAGAACTGTTTGCCTTACGTCTTTTTTTAACCCAATCGCCGAAACCATGTCTTTGCCATAATTAATCGCAGCCTCTTTTAAAGACAACTCTTTCCCCTCGACCTCCTCAATCTCTCCAGCTTCTAGCTCTTCCTCTAATTCTTCATTTATTGCTTCTTGAGTCTCTTCAATAGCTAAATCGTCTGATTCAGCGTTTTTAAAACTTCCAAAAAAATCAATTAGTTGCCTTATTTTTATGGGCAGATTAAGAATAACAAGCAAAGAAGCCAAACTAACAAGAATTAAAATTATAATAGAAGCGACATAGCCAAAAAACTTTTCTAAAAATCCCACTGCCTTTCCTATAAATCCTCCCTCTGGAGGAAAAATTAAGTCTATCAAACCCAAGCCGGCTAAAACAAAAAGAACAGCTCCGATAAAAGTAATTCCGTAAATTTTTCGCCTTTCTGAAGACAAAAAAACTCCGGCCATTATTAAAAAAATCAAAGGCAAAAGATAATATCCCCAGCCAAAAAGACTCTCAAAAATATCATAAAATAAATTTCCAGCCGGTCCGGCATTCTGAAATTTGGCTAAAAGCAAAATTATGGAAACACCTAAGAATATTATTGCCCAAACGCTTTTTTTTGTTTCTGGATGAAGGCGCGATTCAAAAAAATCACTATTTTTTTTCTCTTCAGATTTTTCTTTCCTCCTGTTTTTATCTTTATGCTTTCGAGACATTACTTTAATTTAACATTAAAATGAGCTAAAATTCAAATATGCCAAGCATTCTGAAAAAAGAAATATTTAAGGCTTACGATATTCGCGGAAAATATCCTAAAAAGATTAACGAGAAAATCGTAACAGAAATCATCAAAAAAATCATTTCTCCAAAATTTAAAAAAATCGCCGTAGCTTGCGACGCGCGGCTAAGTTCGCCTAAACTTTATGCGACAATAATAAATCAAATAAAAATTCAGGATAAAAAAACTAAAATTTTTAAGATTGGCTTATCAACAACGCCTATGTTTTATTTTACAGCTAATAAACTAAAAGCTGATTTGGGAATAATGGTTACCGCTTCTCATAACCCCAAAGAATATAACGGCTTGAAAATTATCGGAAAAAATGCCGCGCCGATTAGCGGAAAAGAAATTTTACGATTAATCAGTTAATTCATTGATTTAAAATTGTAATGAATCACTTAGAAATTTATACTAATTTTCTTAAAAAGTTTTTAAATCCTCATAAAAAACTAAAGGCTGTATTCGATTGTTCTAATGGGACCACGGGGCCGATTTTAAAACAACTGACAAGTAAGAACTTAAGGCTTACAACTTATTTTATTAATAACGAGCCCAATGGCAATTTTCCCGCACACGGACCGGATCCGCTTAAGAAAAATGCCATGAGCGATTTGCGCCTTGCTATTCTTCACCACAAAGCCGATTTAGGAATAATCTTTGACGCTGACGGAGATCGGATGTTTTTAATGGATGACTGCGGACGTTTTATCAACCCTGATGTCACAGCAAAATTATTAATCTGGCGACTTAAATCAAAAAAAATTATTGTTGATGTAAGCACGGGCTGGCTGATTAGACGGGGAATTACGAATAATGAATCGGGAATAAATAATAAAAAAATAAACCCTATAATTCATAATTCTAAATTCATAATTCAATCAAGAGTAGGGCACTATTTTATAAAAAACCTTATGCGGAAAAAAAATATTGATTTTGCCGCAGAGCGCTCGGGCCATTATTATTTTAGCCACCAAAATCCCGGTGAAGAAAAGTTATATTTTGACTCGGGAATTCTGGCCGCCGTTCATATTATTAACGCCGTCTCAAAATTGCCTTATAAGCTGCCTGCTTTTAATGATTTACTGCCGCAATATTACCGCTCCGGAGAAATTAATATCAAAGGCAACGCAGGTTCTTTGATTAAAAAAATTGAAGAACAATATAAAAATCAAGCGTTAAAAATTTCTCATATTGACGGCCTAACAATGGAATTTAATTCACCGGCTGGCGAATGGTGGTTTAATTTAAGACCGTCAAACACTGAACCGCTAATCCGAATCAATATTGAAACTACTAGCAAAGCGCTTCTTGAAAAAAAGAAAAAGGAATTGATTGGTCTTTTATAATAAATAATTTTAATTAAAATTATTTATTACGTTGACAAGTTTATTCTTTGTGTTAATTTTGTGATAGTATTTTTGACAATATAAAACAGAAAAACAAATTTAAAAGCAACTAAAACTTATAAAATTCAAAGGAGGCAAAAGTGAAAGCGGATAGGAGAATATGTAAAAAGAAGCAACCGTTTGAAGAGTTAGCGCCGATTGATCTGCAAAAGTGCAATACTGTCGCAGAAATCGTCTACGCCATGCGCCAATGTTCTTTTGGCGCAAGAATGCTCGGCGAAGCAACAGAAACTTTTTACAAATGGACTCTTGATAATGAACCGCCTGTGGCGATTTACGACGGCAAGCCGAATACCCCTTTGGCAGCCCTTCTAAACAGAATGGTTGGCTGCAAAATGCTTAAAATGGTTGTCACTTCAGAAAATTATAGTTGCGCTTCTTCTTCAAGCGACAAATTAGTGATTGTCGGAGGCTATCCAGAAAGAGTTTCATGCCAACTTTACAACCATCCCGCCATATTCATCAACCAGTTCGGATTGGCAAATCCCAAACAAGTGAAAGACGGGCATTTTTCTAATGTGGTTTTCGCTGACCCTCAGTTTGTTTTGCCGGTAATATTTTATTCGCTAAAAGAAAGAAGGGAATACGCAATAACTTCTGTTAGCGATTTACTGGAAAACGACTTAAGTGGTTTTGACGGGCTTGCCGCAGATGTCGTGCAAGGCGCCAAAATATTAAAGGCAATGATTGATGACAAAGATTGCTCGGTGTTTTTGACAATTTCCGGAGCAATGACCATCGCTCAGATGTCTTTAATTTTCTGCGATATGATTGACAAAGGCTGGATAAAAGGAATTTCAGCCACCGGAGCGTTAATGGCGCATGGATTGATACAGTCTTTGGGATTAAAACACTACAAGCATAACCCGGAGGTGGACGACCACGCGCTAGCAAAACGCTCGCTCAATAGAGTGACTGACACTTTGGAGCCGGAAACAAATTTTGACCACCTAGACGAAGCGATTGACAGTATTTTAAAAAATTTCGGCAGAAAGCCGAAACCAATCAGTCCAACGCTGTTCCATTTAATGATAGGAAAGTATTTGGCTGAGAAATATCCCGATGAGCGAGGAATACTCAAGTCGGCTTATCAGAAAAAGGTGCCGGTGTTTGTGCCGGCGTTTGTGGATTCGGAAATCGGCAACGATTTCTATGTCCACAACCTAATCCGCCAGAAATCGGGGAAAAAACCGCTTGTGATGAATTTGGAGCGCGATACCGAGATTCTTGTGGATATGGCCGTTCGCTCAAAACGAATGGGAATATTCACGATAGGAGGCGGAGTGCCGCGCAACAATATCCAAAACGTCGCGCCGCTTCTGGAAATAATACGCAACCGAACAAGTGACAAAAAAATTCCGCTTAAGCAATTCTCGTATGGATGCCGTATTGCGCCTGATCCAATGTGGCTCGGACATCTTTCAGGCTGCACTTACAATGAAGGCAAATCTTGGAAAAAGATGGATATCCACGGCAAATTTGCCGAAGTACACTGCGATGCAACCATCATTCTTCCATTCATAGTTAAATACGTAATGGAACAGATGGAAAAATAAAATGCTTTTTATATACAGGGTTGGACCATTTTTGGTCCAGCCCTTTTTTAATATCTCAAAAAATGCGGAATAAAAATTATAAGTCCTATGATTATCGCGCCAAGACTGGCGATTAAAACTATAGCAGCTGACAAATCTTTGATAATTTTTACTTGTTCGTCATATTTAGGCTGAATAAAATCCATAATTCTTTCAACCACGTTATTGAATAATTCCAAAATCAGGACTGAAAAAATAGTAGTAAAAAGAACGGCTTTTTCTAAACTGCTTACTTTAAAATAAAACATTGCAAAAATTACCAATAAAGCAACAACTATCATCAGCTGAAAATTTCTTTCATAAATCAGATTTTCTTTTAACCCCTGCAGAGCAAATTTAAAACTTTTTATTAATTTTATCATAAGAGCTATCCGGTTCTTTCATTAAAATCTTCAGGGGCAGATTCCTTGGGCATAAAAATCCAGAAAATCGGATAAAGCAAAATTCCAAAGCCGAGCCATAAAATTACAACCGCCCAGACCACTCTTACGACCCAAACGGGAATCCCCAAATAATAAGCCAAACCGGCACACACTCCGCCTAATATTCCCCTATCAGGTATTCTTTTTAGTTTTCTCATATTTTTCATAATAGAATTATATAAAAGATAGACAGTCTTTTCAAATAAAAAAATCCCCGATAAACTTATCGAGGATTTAAATTATTATATTATCTCTTCTCTTTAAAATACGCCCTTAATTCATCAAAAAAATCCAGTAAATCTGTTTCTGCGCAAGTTCTATCTCTTGTAATTTCTTCTATTACTACTTCCGAATTTACCATGCCTATAATTTCCCCCTTACAAAATATATCATCGTCAGCCGAATGAAATGTCATAAATCCCTTATCTGGAACGAGGCTGAAAAAATGCGGCCAATTTTCATAAATATTAATCGGCTCTCTTGATTTATCAATCTCATACCGAGGAAGGTAAAACGACGCGGAAAAACCGTCAGACGCAACAAGATCAAGACCAGTACAAATCTTATGAGGAATGGTGTCTTTTACAACTTTTCTATTTTTTTCAAATTTCCAATCCTGCTTAGACGTCCGCAGTACCAACTTTAAAACTCTTGATAATTTTTCATTTCGTTTTATGTCTTTAGCTCCAAAAGTTGACCCTTTTAAAAAAATGTGTTTCAACCATCCCAGCGCTGTCATGGCAGTCTCTCCTTTTTGCTGTTATTCAAAAAACTATTAAATATATACCACGAAATTTAAAAAAAGCAAATAATTTTTTGAAATTAATACGGTTATTTCTATTTACAACTTGCGAAATCGCGCAAATTTTAAATAAAAATCAGATATTTAATTTATAAAAATTTTCAAAAAGTTTTGCCACAAGAATCGGGCCAGTGCCACCTGGGGTTGGAGTGTAAAATTTTAGCTTGTTAGTTGCTTGGCTTATTAGATTGTTAGTTTCCAAATCCCCTTGAATTTTCCCATCCTCGTTAAAATCATATCCAAAATCAACCACCCCGGCGCCATCTTTCAATATTTCTAAATTTATCAAACCAGCTTTACCAACTCCGGTGATTATAAAATCATAATTTTTCAATTCCGCTAATTCTCCGTCTTTGCCAAAAACAGTCAGTTCTTTTACTTTATCCGTCAGCCAAACGGCAATCGGTTTTCCCACTAAAAATCCCCTACCCACTACTGCTACTTTTTTATTTTTTAATTCAAAATTTTCTCTCTCTAAAATTTCTTTCAATGTTTCAACTGCCGGAGGCAACACTGAATTTCGGCCAGCATAAAATGCGCCCAAAGCTCTCTCGCTCATTACATCAACATCTTTTTCTCGAGGAATAACATTTAGGATGTAGTGTTTATTAATATGCTCGGGCAAAGGCAACTGGACAATTACGCCGCCAACTTTTTTAAGAAGCGCGATTTTTAAAACTTCTTTGCGCAGATCGTCATTTTTCAATTCAACTGATAAGCGATAAATGCGAAAATCTATTCCCAATTCCTTGCCAATTTTTTCTTTTTGTTTCAAAAAACTTTCTGACGCCTTGTCGTCTCCCGCTAAAATAGCCGCGAAAATTTTTTCCGGCTTTGGCTGAGATTTTAATTTTTCAATGATTTCTTGAGCTATTTTTTTTCCGTCAATCTTCATATATTTTTATAATGCTTAATTACATATTTTTTTCCATTAGTTGTCAATAATTCGGCAAGTTCTTCACTAATCTCTTCAGTAAGTTCAAAATTAATTCCCTTAATTAAGGTTATAGCAACTAAATCAATTTGCCAGCCAAAATCATCATTAACTAACTCTGGATAATGTCCGACATACAAAGAAGCGGTTTTCTGCAATTTCTGAAGCTTTGATTGAGTAAGCTGATCTTCTGCAGAAATTTGGCTATCAATATCTTGAGTCGCTTGAGTCAATTGACTGACGGTCTTTACCTCCACAAAGACCAAGGTTTTATCCTTATCTTTTGCGACAATATCAATTTCTCCCCAGGGCTCTCTGAAATTTCTTTCAATGATCTGGAAATTGTTTTCCACAAGATATCTACAGGCAATATCTTCTCCCAATTTTCCCAATTCTGATCTTTTATTCATCTAATAATTGTATCAAATTATAAATAATGTTTCACGTATCGTGCATAGTTTTCCATATCATACACAGATGCAATAATCTGTCGCAAAATATAACTATGTGATAAAAATGTTTGCCGGTAAACATTTTTATAGATTGTACTCAAAATCTGTTATAAAGTGTTTAGCGTGAAACGTTTTATAACAGATTTTGAGTGTCACAAAAAAATACGCAAATGTTTCACGTGAAACATTTGCGGATTTCCTGTCAGTAATGTTTCACGTGAAACATTACATTTTGAAATAACCCTAATATGCCTATTTAAAACAAAAATTAGCAGGAATCTGTATTCGCTTAAAAATAGTAGTTATATCAACAGGAAATAACTTTCATTAAATAACTATAGCTGATTTAATGAAAAAAATACGACCAAAAACAAGCGCCTAACACCAATGTTTCACGTGAAACATTGGTGCATTTTGCCATTTAAATTTTAATGTTTTGCGTGAATCATTAAAAAACAAGTTGACGATGTTTCACGTGAAACATCGTAGTAAAGTTTTTCAAAAAATCTTTTAAATGTTTGCTGTGAAACATTTACTCAAAAGTTTTATGAAAAACAGTTACTTTAATGTTTTATGAAAAACATTTTTAATAAAAATCAGATGCAATGTTTCACGTGAAACATTGGCACTCAAAATATTTTATTAAAATGTTTAGCGTAAAACATTTTTTAGTAATATATCTCAAAAAACCTATACATACTTGAACAAGTTTAAAAATGCCGATTCTATCAATAGGAAACAGCTTTTTAAAAATAGGCGATATGCTAAATTTGCGCTATTTAACTCAAAATATAACTAAATCACTAAATTACTTATGAAATGTTTGCCGTAAAACATTTTATAAGTAATTATTATATTAATAAATCCAAGAACAGTGTTTCACGTGAAACACTGTTCTTGGGCCTGTCTGAATCTGTAATGTAATACCTTAAAATACCTTATATTTTTTAAATTAAACAGGTTTTATAAATAATATTTTGCGACAGATTAAAAAAAGTTTTCGTTTTTTGAGTTATAAAAAACCCGCTAAATCCTAAGATGAAGCGGGTCTGCTTAGTCCTTGTTGCAGAATTAAAGGGCGAGTGCCTCGCGGAACGAGCACTGTTCTTCTTTCAAAAGTTGTGCTGCGGCGACAATGTCGCAGATTCTATTACCAGGACCAATCCCAATATCATCCATATTCTCTATGCCACAGACAAGCATCACGAAAACTTTTACCCGTTTACTACCAGAAGGAAATGGATATAGCGATACGCTACCGAATCTATCAAAATTTTTGATTTCACTTTCCCTTTGAATGATCTCCGTCATATAGCAGGCAAACTTGAAGAGCGGCTTCATTTCCTCTATCGACCCCTCGAAAATCGAAGTGTCGAGACAGTGAAGTACTTTGGTTTTTACCGTAATACGAGTTTCACTAACCTCGACGATCTGACCACCCCAGATGAATTCCTTCTCCGCGATATGAGCAACGGCTTCAAGTGGGTCTTCAAACTTGAGCGTCCTTTGTTTAATGCACATACTATCCTTAACCCTAGATTGCTTGACCGTAATCAAGTGTACCTCCTCTTGATTTGGTTTAATGAAAATTAATATAAACAACGCAAAGATGATTTTATATTTTTATGAACTATTTAAAATATAGCATAATTAGATTATTGTGTCAATAATAAATAAAAACCAACATTTCTGCTGGTTTGATACTTTAAAATTTTATTGATTTATTAATTAAAAAATTTCTTTTCTTTAAAGAAAACCTTGTGATTTATTAAGTGGTGCGCGCTGAGGGGATCGAACCCCCGGCCTACTCGGTGTAAACGAGTCGCTCTACCACTGAGCTAAGCGCGCAAAATAAAAAAATAATAAATATGCGCCTGCTTGGATTCGAACCAAGGACCCTCGAGGTATAAGCTCGATGCTCTAACCGCTGAGCTACAGGCGCAAACGCAAAGAAGCGCAATTTTATTACACCGCTATCGACTTAAGATTAAAACTTTTTATAAGCTTGTCAAATTCTTCCTGCTCAATGGTCTCTTTTTCCATTAAAACTTTAGCGATTTTTTCCAAGATTTTTTTATGGGAACTGATAATTTTTTTTGCGGCTAAATAAGACCGGTCGATAAACCTCTTGACCTCATTGTCGATTTCTGCGGCAATTTTCTCCGAATAATTTTTCTCATGAGCAATTTCCCGGCCCAAAAAAACTAATTCTTCGGTTTTCCCGTAAGTAATCGGCCCGAGTTTTTCACTCATACCGAATTTAGTGACAAGTTTTCTGGCCAACTCGGAAGAATTTTGCAAATCATTGGAAGCGCCGGTAGAAACATCATTAAAAGTCAATTGCTCGGAAATATAGCCGCCCAGCATTACAGCCAAATCCGCCAAAAATTGGGACTTGGTTTTTAAATGCCTTTCTTCAAGCGGAAGTTTTAAAGTGTATCCACCGGCTCGGCCTCGAGCAACAATAGAAACTTTGTGAACCGGGTCAGCATACTTAAGACCTGCAGAAACCAAGGCGTGGCCTGCTTCATGATAAGCGGTAATTTCTTTCTCTGATTGGGAAATGACGCGGCCTCTGCGCTCCGGACCAAGCAAAACTTTTTCAATAGATTCTAAAATGTCCTGCTGAACAATTTGCTTCTGATTTTTTCTGGCGGCAAAAATTGCGGCTTCATTCATAAGATTAGCCAAATCTGCCCCGGAAAATCCCGGCGTACGCTCAGCCACTTTTCGCAAATTAATGTCTTTACTTAAAATTTTTTCTCGTGAATGAATTTTTAGAATTTCTTCTCGATCGTTGATATCCGGCAAATCCAGAATAATTCTCCGGTCAAATCTGCCGGGCCGAAGAAGAGCGGGATCCAAAACATCCGGCCTGTTAGTAGCGGCTAAAACAATTACCCGGTCATTTCTTTCAAAACCGTCCATTTCCACAAGAATCTGGTTTAAAGTCTGTTCCCGCTCATCATGGCCTCCGCCAAGACCTGCGCCCCGTTCCCGGCCAACCGCATCAATCTCGTCAACAAATAAAATACTGGGAGCGGCTTTTTTAGCCGTATCAAAAGCATCTCTGGTTCTCGCAGCGCCGACTCCAACAAACATTTCCACGAATTCTGAAGCGGAAATATGAAAAAAGGGGACTCCGGCTTCTCCGGCAACAGCTCTCGCAAGCAAAGTTTTTCCGGTTCCCGGATAACCTAAAAGCAAAACGCCTCTGGGAATTCTTGCGCCGATTTCCATATATTTTTTGGGGTTTTTCAAAAAATCAACTATTTCCATCAATTCCTGCTTTGCTTCTTTAAGTCCAGCCACATCTTTAAAAGTAATTCTGTCTTTAAACTGGCCGAAAAGCTTGATATTGGCTTTGCCAAAAGTAAAAGCCTGGCTCATGCCGGTTTTAGCCTGCCTGAACATCAACCAGAACAAAAAACCGATAATCAAAAGAGGCAAGAGCGCGGGGATTAAAATACTAAACCAAAATCGCGCGCCTGATTCTTCTTTTATTTCAAAGCTGACTTTTTGCAAAGACGCAATATCAACCCCGTAATTTTTCAAAGTTTCGGAAAGTCCGGCTTCTGCTTCTTTTTTAGAAATAAGCTTTTCGCCGTTTTTTAACTCAATATCCAAATTACTGCCGCTCACAATAATTTTTGAAACTTCATTGCTGTTAATTTTAAGCGTTAATTGATCCAAGCTTAAAACATCAGGCGCTTTTTGTCCGGAATAAAAAATAGAAAAGATAAGAGCGATTAAAATTAACGTACCAATAGCCCAAAAAATATTTTTGTATAAAAAATTGATTTTATTCATAAATAATAATTAAAAAAATAGCTAATTAGATTAAATTATAACGCTGGCTGAATCCAGTGTCAATTTGCCAGATTATTATAAATAAAAAATCCGCAGAGAGGAAAGGCTAACCTTTTCTCTCTGCGGCTACATAGCAAACCGGGAAGGAGGGAAGGTCGTTGGATGAAGACGGCCTTCATAAACCCGATTTGCTATTGCGTGCTAATGCTTGCACGCAACTGAGGGAAAACAAACTCTTTGGGAAAATCTATCCGGAGTAATTCTGAAACTCTCCGGAGATGGATCTCGATTGATTTAATAACAAGGTCATGAAACTGATGAATTTTTTCTCTGATCCTAGAAAAGCATTGCTCGGCGAGCTTTCTGATGTGGCGAAAGCGCCTGGCTGTTGCCAATTCCGCCAGGGTTAGCTTTTTAAAAACGCCCGGCAGGATATTTACAACTTTCAAAAGCTCTTCTCTCGCTTCTTTCACCGCCATGTGTTCTTCATTACAGGTGACGTGCATGCCGTTACAGCATTCTTCTCTTCCGCCCATTGTTTGAAAGCACAGCTGGCACACCCTTGCATCTAAGTTGACTGCATTTCCCGTGTTGACATCCGCATTGCTTGTCATAACTACCCCCTTTTTTTACAACGATTTAACGACCTAAAACTATTGTATCAACAAATTTAAAAAAGTCAACTGCCTGATATTGCTCATAATTACAAGATGCCGGCGCCCAGGAAGCCGTAGATGAAATTAATTATTGGAAAAATGAACCCTAAGCCAAAGAAAATTACAAACAATAGAATAAATACTCCATATTGCTCCAGCATAATTTCGTATTTTTCCGCAGAGGCTGGAAAAAAATAAAAAATAATTTTTGAGCCGTCTAATGGAGGCACTGGCAATAAATTAAAAACCCCTAAAGCAATGTTGATGAAAATTATAACGTCAAAAAAAATTAGAAGCGGAGAAATAACTCCGACTCCAACCAAAATTTTAGCGATTAAGCCAAAAATCACGGCTATTAAAAAATTACTTCCCGGACCGGCTAGACCTATTAAAGCGCTGTCTCTTTTTTGGTTTTTCAAATAAATCGGATTAAAAGGCACGGGTTTAGCCCAGCCGAATAACACCGGACTTTTGAAAATAAAAAGAGTTAGAGGCAATAGAAAAGAGCCGAAAAAATCCAGGTGTTTTATGGGATTTAAAGTCAGGCGTCCCGCATTTTTGGCAGTCGGATCGCCCAAGCGATAAGCCGCAAGACCGTGAGAGACTTCGTGGATTATTACGGAAAAAAGCAAAACAATAAGCTGAAAAATTATAATCAAAATTTGATCCATTTTTTTATAATAACAAAATAGCCTAGAAATAAAAAGCTCCGCAATTCGGAGCTTTTTATTTCTATTCGGGCTGCCGGGAATTGGCTACAAATAAATTTCCTGACGGAAATTTTTCGCAGCCCCCTCCTCGCGGCGCTCGTCTTGCCTTTCGGCAAACTCGCGCATCGTTGTGGCGTTCAATTCCGGACGCAAGCAAAGCAGTTTGCTTGCTCATCCCTCTTTCACTTTGTTCATTCGGGCTGCCGGGAATTGAACCCGGGCCGCACCCACCCCAAGGGTGTATACTGCCGTTATATTACAGCCCGGCTATTAAAAAACTTTTTAAAAATTCTATTTCTGCTTATAAAGTTTTTTGATGCATTTTGTGCAAGCTAAAATCCGCCGGCCGTCAGCGGAACGGGTTATTTGAAGATTGGGATATTTTCTTGTTTTTGGAATAGGATTATAATTACCGCGAAGTTTTTTCCTTGACCCGCGCATTATTGAACCTTTTTCGCAAATTTGACACTGCCTCATATTTTATAAACTTTTTAATTCCACTAATACTATCATTTAAATATTGAAAGTCAATATAAAAATGTGAAAACCCCGCTTTGCGGGGCTCTTGCAAGAGCCCTGACTGTTGGATTTATCCCGGCTTTCACCAGGTGGATAGGCTCAATTTCAATCCGAAGAATGAAATACTTTGCCCTTCCCTTTATAAATCCTTGATCCGAGAAATCGCGGTCAGGACTCATTGTTATTATAAAACGAAAAAAATGAAAAAATCAAGGCCTAAAAAATACAGCAACAATGCGAAGAATCACGAATAAACTATTCGTAAATTTCCGATTCTTTAAACCAAAGTTCAATTTCGGTTTTCGCCTCATCACTTGAACCAGAAGCGTGAATTAAATTCCTCACGGCTTTTTGGGCTAAATTGGCAACTAAAGGCGATTCAGCCGAATAATCACCCCGGATAGTACCGGGCGATGCTTCATTGGGATAAGTCGAACCCACAATTTTTCTTACCACTTCAACCGCATTAAAGCCTTTTAAAATAACAGCTACAACAATTCCTTCAGTTAAAAAATCAACGTTCCATTTTTGAATTAATTTTCCAATTTCTTTATGGGAAAGCTTGTTAAAATCTTCGCCTGGATCAAAACCAACGCGAACGTAAAAATCTTTTACCTTGGCGCCGACTTTCTCAAACCACTCTTCATTATAGCCGTAATGTTTTAAAGCCACTCCCTCTTCGATTCTTACGGCTTTCATAGCGATAATTTTCAAACCGACTTTTTCCAGCCGGCTGATAATTTCGCCCACTAAGCCTCTTTTAACTCCATCGGGCTTTATTACCACTAAAGTTTTTTCTTCTTTGAAATCAGGCATTTTAGTTAAAATAAATTTTATTATTCTCTTAAAAAACGGCTTATTTTTAATTATTGATTATAAATCTTATTTTTAAAAATGTTAAGAGCGCCGTCTTTTACCGTCAATTTAACCAGGTTGTCTTTATCAGTGCGAAAAATCAAGGAACCAATTTTGGCTAATCGGCTCAATGTTTCGTTGGTTGGGTGTCCGTAGCTGTTTTTGCCAACATCAATAACCGAAACGAGCGGACTGGCATGCTCTAAAAATTCTTCAGACGAAGAATATTTAGAGCCGTGATGGGATACTTTTAAAATATCGACATTAATATCAAAATTTTTCATTAAATATTTTTCCGCCTTGAATCCGATATCTCCGCCAAAAAAAGCTTTTGCTTCTTGGCTTCTTAAAATAAAAGTCAGCGAAGTATCATTCAAGTCCTTGCCTGATAAAAATTCTTTGTTGGGGAATAAAAACTCTATCTCGCTGTCTTGATGGCTGATTTTGTCTCCGCCGGACAAAACCAAAGTTTTAATTTTATTTTCTTCAATAATTTTTTCCAAATCATTAAAAGCCAATGTGCTTCCAGCCTGACCGTTAAAAATAAAGGCTCCAATCTCATATCTCTTCAAAACATCAATCAATCCGGAAAAATGGTCAAGCTGAGGATGAGAAAGCATAACTAAATCAATATACCGGTCAGAAGGCGACATGACTTCCTCTAATTGACCAATTACTTTATTACTCGGACCGCCGTCAACTAAAATTTTGACATTACCGGGCAAAATAATAAGCCCGCTGTCGCCTTGACCGACATCAAAAAAATAAAGCTCCAGCGCGCCAGCTGGAGCTTTAAAAACAATCTGCTGCCAAATAAATAAATTTAAAACCGCTAAAATAATTAAAACCGGAGCCGAGCGTTTGATATTAGGCATTTTTTTCAGGAGAAATTCCGATATTATCATCAACTAAAGAATTCACTTGGTGATGATCGTCATATTTTACTAATAATTTATAAGATGCAACAGCGCTTAAAATTCCGATAAGCGCGCCAACAAAAACATCAGCCGGCCAATGAACGCCTACAAAAATCCTGCCTAAAGCCATTAAAGCTGCTGCAATTAAAAATCTGATGCCCCATTTTTTATTTAGAAAAAAAATGGCAGATGCTAGGGCAAAATAAGCGGCGGCGTGCCCCGAAGGAAAAGCCGGCGAACTAATATGACTAACTAAGGTTTCGATATCTAAAACGGCAAAAGGCCTTGGTTTATCATAAACAAATCTGATAATTTCGGTAATTAGGCCTCTTGAAATAATCACTGAAAATGCAATTAAGGAGATAAAATAAATTTTTTCTTGCCATTTTTTTAGATTTAAAATTAAAAATAAAGTAATTAAAATCAAAAAATAAGGCAGATACTGGGCAAGGAAAATGCCCAAATAGTCTAAAAACCAAAAACGATGGCTCAACCCGTAAATAGCTTGAAAAATTAAAGTATCCATCAAGAAAATTGCCAAGAAAATTACAAAGCTAAAATAAGTTTTGTAATTGAAATTATTTTAATTAAATTTACTTTCTAATCGGAGAAAGCAATCCTAAAAATCTTGCTCTTTTAACAGCGCGGCCAATCATCCGCTGATGCTTGGAACATGCGCCGGTATATTTAGGGTCAATAATTTTGCCTTGTGAGGAAATAAAACGCCTGAGCATGTCAGATTCCTTATAATCAATCTCTTTTAAATTTTGCGAACAAAAGAAACATTGCATAGTAATTAGTGGTTAGTGATTAGTGATAATGGTTAATTAAAACGGTAAATCTTCTGGCTTAATTTCTCCTTCATTAATATCAATTTCCGGAAGCTCGTTTTTAGAAGCCGCGTCCACGCTTTCTGTGCCAGCTGAATCATTTTTTGGCTCATACTCTGACTTGGAAAATCCTCCGGAAGCTCTCGGACCGAATTGAATGCGCTCCGCAATAATTTCCGTTCGATTGCGCTTGGCGCCGTCAGGCGCATCCCAGCTTCTTGTCTGAAGCCTGCCTTCCACAAAAACCGAGCGTCCTTTGGCCAAGTATTGATTAGCAATCTCCGCTTGTCTTCCAAAAACAACTACATTGTGAAATTCCACTTCTTCTTGTTTCTCTCCTTGCTGATTTTTCCAAACCCGATTAGTAGCCACTCCGAAAGAAGCCACCGGCGCACCCGAAGGCAACATTCTAAGCTCAGGATTTCTTGTTAAATTTCCTATTATAAAAACTTTATTTAAATTCATGAAGCGTTCACGAATAATGCAAATTTATAGCAAATAATGCAAATTCGCGTTATTAGCGATTACTTTAATATCTCCTCTAATTTCTTTTCCAATTCTTCATTGCTTAATGCTGGCGCTGGTTTTGATTCGCTCTTTCGATGCTCGCTTTTTTCTTCTTTGCCGGTAATCATTGGCTCAGTGATTCTTCTTCTTTCTTTTTGAGAAATAACCGATTTGACGACCGGAGGAGTGATAATTAAAAATCGCAAAACCTTAGAATTCAACTTTAAATCATTGTTTATTTTTTTAATAACATCAGTGGCAGCGGAAAAACAAAGATAGCTGAAATTGGCGAAATTCTCGCGTTTTATAGGATAAGCCAATTTTATTTTGGAAGTTTTCACCTCGTCAATAATTGAGGCTCCGTGCTTAGAAATAATCTTAGCAACTTCATTTATATCTTCGTCAGCAACGGTAAGAAAACTGATTTCATAATTTTTCTTATCTTCTGTCATGGAAGCATAATAAAGCCATTTAAAATATTTGTCAACTTATCTCAATATAGACTAATAAAAATACGGCTCCGCAACGCGGAACCGTATTTTTACTATTTTTCTTCGCTGGCTTTATTTTCAACCTGCCTTTGCCTGAGACCAGTGCCAGCGGGGATAAGCTTTCCAATAATTACGTTTTCTTTAAGACCCTTAAGCTTGTCCTCTCTGCCTTCGCTGGCTGCCATTACCAAGACTCTAGCAGTCTCCTGGAAAGAAGCGGATGAAAGGAAGCTCTCGGTTGATAATGATACCTTGGTAATACCCATAAGCATTTGCTTTGCCTTAGCCGGAGACTTGCCTTTTTCTTTTGTTTCGCGATTAGCAGCTAAAAATTTAGACTTTTCAATAACTTCTCCCACAACAAAATCCGTACCTCCGGCATCTTTAATCATCACTCTGGAAAACATTGCTCTGACGATAATCTCAATGTGTTTATCGCTGATTGCGCTGCCTTCAGAAGCATAAATTTTCTGAACTTCATTTATAATATAACGCTCTACTGCTTCACGATCCCGGAATTTGAAAAGCTCCTGCAAATCAAGACTGCCTTCGCACAATTGCTCGCCTTTAGACACTTTATCGCCTGATTTAACAAATATAACGGTTGATCGAGAAACTGGATACTCAATAATTTTAGTTTTTTTACCTTTGCCTGAAGCCAAAGCTTTGGAAATTTTCAATTTTATTATTTTAAGCTGTTTTCTGTCCTCAATATCTTCCACTGTGCCGTCTTCTTCGGCTAAATGAGCCTTGCCTTTTGGAATTCTAACCTCAAAAAGCTCCTGAACTCTCGGCAATCCGTGAGTGATATCAGCTCCAGCCACGCCGCCGGTATGAAACGTCCTTAGCGTTAATTGAGTGCCCGGCTCGCCAATTGATTGAGCGGCTACTACGCCAATCGCTTCCCCGATTTCAATCGGCTTAATTTTTGATAAATCATATCCGTAACATTTGGAACAAATCCCGCCAAGAGTTTTGCACGAAATAGGGGATCTAACTTTAACCGATTCAACCTTGGAATTATTGATAATTTCCGAAACTTCTCGGCTGATTATTTCTCCTTCTCTGATCAAAATTTTATTGCTTAATTTAACGTCTTCTAACACAGTACGACCTAAAATCCTTTGGCTGAAAGGATGGCCGTATTCATCGCCCTCGGCCCTAATAATATGCAAACCTTCAGCAGTGCGACAATCTTTTTCTTTAATAGTGATATCTTGAACTACATCAACCAAGCGCCGCGTCAAATATCCGGCAGAAGCAGTTTTTAAAGCTGTGTCAGTTAAGCCTTTTCTAGCGCCGTGAGTATTAATAAAAAACTCAAGCACATCAAGACCTTCTTTATAAGAAGATTTAATCGGCAATTCAATCGTTTCGCCTTTAGGATTTTGCACCAAACCTTTCATACCCATCATTTGCAAGGGCTGAGACCAAGAACCGCGCGCTCCGGAATCAATAATAGTGTAGACCGATCCAAAAGGATCAAGCGCCTTAGGAATAACTTTAGCAATCTGATCCTTGGCTTTATCCCAAACATTGATAATTCTGGCTTTGCGTTCAAGATTTGTTAAAAGTCCCTGCTCGTATTGTTCGCGAACTAAATTTTCCTCTTTTTCCGCTTCAATAAAAATTTCTTTCTTCTCTACCGGAATCGTTAAATCATCCATGCCCCAGCTTACGCCGGAAACCGTGGCATATTCAAATCCCAATCTTTTAATTTGATCCAAAATTTTCCAAATTTCTTCTATGCCGTATTTATCAATAAAAATTGATAGGAGCTTGCCTAACTCTTTTTTGCTCATTGTTTTATTGGTAAATTCAAAACTTTCAGGAAGAGCTTGGTTGAAAATTATCCGGCCGATACTGGTTTCAACAAGTTCTCCGTTAAGGCTGACCTTGACCGGCTCGTTGATTTTTGTCGAACCGAAATTATAAGCCAAAATAGCTTCTTCGGCATTAGCAAAATATTTTTTAATTGGTTCTGACGACTCCTTTATTTTTGTAAGATAATAGCAGCCCAAAACAATGTCCTGCGTTGGCTGGGCAATAGGATCGCCGGTAGACGGCTTTAAAATATTATTAGACGCAAGCATTCGCTCAGTTGCCTCATGTTGAGCTTCATCTGACAAAGGCAAATGTACGGCCATTTGGTCGCCGTCGAAATCAGCGTTAAAAGCGGCGCAAACCATAGGCGGAATTCTAATCGCCAAATCTTCAATAAGAATAGGCTTAAAAGCCTGGATGCCTAAACGGTGTAAAGTCGGCGCTCGGTTAAGCAAAACCTTCTTTTTTTCAATCACTTCTTCTAAAATGCCCCAAATTTCAGGCGTAGCTTGTTCAATCAAGCGATTGGCATTCCTAATATTGTAAGCCAAGCCTCTTTGAATTATTTTACTAATCACAAAAGGCCGGAAAAGTTCAAGCGCCATTTTTTTAGGTAAACCGCATTCATTAAGTTTAAGCTCAGGACCGACCACGATAACCGAACGGCCGGAATAATCAACGCGCTTGCCAAGTAAATTCTGCCGGAACCGGCCCTGTTTGCCTTTCAAAATATCAGCTAAAGATTTAAGCGGCCTTCTTTGGCTGGAAAGCTGCTGCTGAGTGCCGAATCGGGCGGAATTATCAATCAAAGCGTCAACTGCTTCCTGTAACATTCTTTTTTCGTTAGTAATAATCACTTCCGGAGCTTTAATTTCCATGAGCTTCCTTAAACGGTTATTACGATTTATCACTCTTCTATAAAGGTCATTAAGATCAGAAGTGGCAAAACGGCCGCCATCAAGCGCCACCATCGGCCGAAGATCCGGAGGAATAACCGGAATAACCGTAAAAATCATCCATTCCGGACGCATTTGATTTTTAATAAAAGAACGGATTATTTTTAATTTATAAAGAAGCTTTTTTTCTCTGATTCCTTCCTTTGTCCCTTTTAATTCATTTTCTATTCTAGCCGCTTCTTTTTCTAAATTAATATTTTCTAAAATTTTCCTTATGGCTTCCGCTCCGCTACCAGCTTCAAAAGCTCCGGCAAAACGCTTAGCCAGATTATGATATTCAAGCTCGGTTAATATTTTTCCCGGGACCAAAGACTTTAAATCTTCCTTGGCTTGAGCTGTAGCGGCTTCAAAATCTTTTTGGCTATCTTTGGAAATAGTTTTTTTTCTTGTTTGAAATTCCCGGTCTATTTCTTCCAAAAATTTCTTTTTATTCTCATCATTTACCGATATGACGATATAAGCGGCATAATAAATAACTTTAACCAGCTTTTGAATCGGAGCGTCAACAAATAAGGCGATCTTTGAAGGAATGTTCCTTAAAAACCAAATATGGGAAACCGGCGAAGCTAATTTAATATGGCCCATCCTCTCCCGGCGCACTGCAGAGCGGGTAACTTCAACATTGCATTTGTCGCAAACAACGCCCTTATAGCGAATCCTGCGGTATTTTCCGCAATAACATTCGTAATCTTTAGTTGGACCGAAAATTCGCTCAGAAAAAAGCCCGTCGCGCTCCGGACGCTGAGTCCTATAATTTATAGTTTCTGGCTTTATTACTTCTCCAAAAGACCAAGACAAAATTTTTTCCGGCGAAGCAACTTTTAATTTTAAAGATTTGATGTCCATATTAATCGTTATTTTCTTTTTTATTTGAATTTTTATTTGGTTCTCTTACTTCTTCCAAGTTAGTCATAATTTCAACATCAAGACCCAAAGCTTTAATTTCATTGACCAAAACATTAAACGCAGAAGGAATGTGCGGACTTTTAATCGGCTCGTCTTTGATAATTGCTTCAAAAGCGGCCGCTCTTCCCAAGACATCGTCAGATTTAATGGTCAACATTTCCTGTAAAGTGTAGGCGGAGCCGTAACCCTCCAAAGCCCATACTTCCATTTCTCCAAATCTTTGTCCGCCGAATTGAGCCTTGCCGCCTAAAGGCTGCTGAGTAATCAGGGAATAAGGGCCGATAGACCTCATGTGAATTTTGTCTTCAACTAAATGGTTAAGCTTTAACATATATATATAGCCAACAGTAATTGGCCGGGAAAAAACCTTACCGGTTCGTCCGTCGAAAAGCTGAATTTTTCCGCTCTCCGGCAAACCGGCTTTTTTAAGCTCTCCTTTAATATCTTCTTCAGTAGCGCCGACAAAAATAGGGGAAACCGCCCGATAGCCCAATTTATTAGCAGCCAGACCTAAATGGGTTTCCAAAATCTGGCCTAAATTCATACGCGAAGCAACGCCTAAAGGATTTAAAATAATATCAACCGGCGTACCGTCTTCAAGATAAGGCATATCCTCAACCGGACGAATTTGAGAAATTACACCTTTGTTGCCGTGGCGGCCAGCCAATTTATCGCCGGCTCTTACGCGTCTTAATTGAGCCACTTCAACCTGAATTCTTTTAATAACTCCAGGGTCAAGCTTATCGCCTCGATCGCGGGAAAAAATTTTAATACTGGTGACTCGGCCGGATTTTCCGTGAGGTAAAACCAAAGAAGTGTCTTTGATTTCTCTGGCTTTTTCCCCGAAAATAGCTTTAAGCAATTTTTCTTCAGCGGAAAATTCTGTTTCTCCCTTAGGAGAAATTTTTCCAACCAAAATATCGCCAGCTCTTACTTCGGCTCCGATTCTTATAATTCCTTCTTCATCAAGATTTTTTAATTTTTCTTCGGAAACATTCGGAATATCAGGAGTAGTCATTTCCGGACCAAGCTTAGTATCTCTGATATCGCAATAAAAATCTTCTATATGAATGGAGGTGAATAAATCATCTTTAACAACTTTTTCCGAAAGAATAATAGCATCTTCAAAATTAGCGCCTTCCCACGATGAGAAAGCCACAAGAAGATTCTGACCTAAAGCCAGGACTCCATTGTCAGTCGAAGAAGCGTCAGCCAAAACATCGCCTTTTTTCACTTTCTGCCCGATTTCAACAAGCGGTTTTTGGGAAATAGCAGTGTAATAGTTTGACCGCTTAAATTTGTGGAGATTATAAGTTTTTCTATTTTTATTTTTATCTTCCTGAATAACAATATGATTAGCGTCAACAGACACAACTTCTCCGTTCATATCAGAAATAATAAGTCGGCCGGAATCATGAGCGGCTTTTTCTTCCATACCAGTAGAAACAAAAGGCGCTGAGGCTATAATTGAGGGCACGGCTTGGCGCTGCATGTTTGATCCCATCAAAGCTCTGTTAGCGTCATCGTGCTCAAGAAAAGGAATCAAAGCCGTAGCCACGCTGGTCATCTGATTAGGCGCAACATCAATAAGATCAATTTCATCTTTAGAACAAGTTGCCGGCTCGCCGTTAATTCTAATGCCGACAATTTCATCGATAATTTTTCCATCGTTGTCCAATCTCGTGCTGCCTTGAGCGATTTTATATTTTTCTTCATCTAAGGCATTAAGCCAAATTATTTCATTAATAACTTTTCCTTTTTTTACTTTGGCATAAGGAGTTTCTAAAAATCCCAATTCATTAACTCGGGCGTAATTAGCCAAACGATTAATTAAGCCGATGTTCTGGCCTTCAGGAGTTTGAATCGGACAAATGCGGCCATAGTGAGATATATGGACATCTCTTACTTCAAAACCCGCTCTTTCTCTGGTTAAGCCTCCGGGACCAAGCGAAGAAAAAAGTCTTTTGTGCTCCAATTCCGCTAAAGGATTAACCTGGTCCATGAATTGAGAAAGCTGAGACGAAGTAAAAAATTCCTTTACAATAGCGGTAAGCGGACGAGCATTAACAATTTGAATCGGAGTTAAAAGATTGGTTTCAAGCGTCGACATCCGGTCTTGAGCAATACGACGCAACCGGGCAAAACCGATTCTTAAACGGCTTTGGAGAAGCTCGCCAACCGCCCTGATTCGACGATTGCCTAAATGGTCAATATCGTCTATTTCAGCCGACGGATTATCGTTAAGCCTAATTATTTCTTTTATTATTGCGATGATATCTTCAATATCTATAAGAGTACTGCTTTTCTTCCGGTCGATTTCCAATCTTTGATTAAGCTTGAACCGGCCGACTGCGGAAAGACTATAACGGTCAGTTCTTTCAAACATGGCATCAATCAAACTTTTGGCATTTTCCGGAGTAGCTAAATCTCCCGGCCTTAATCTCTTATAAATTTCCGTATAAGACTCAAGAGAGGTCTTGGTCTCGCTTTTTTTAAGCGTTGCTTCTATAAACTTAATAGATCCGGTATCGACATCGGAAAAAAATTTAAGAATTCCTTCATTCGTTTCCAAATCTTTACGGCCCGAGATACTCGCGAAAACTCTTAATAAATCCGTTACCGGAGCTTTGCGATGCCGGTCAATTTTAACGCCCAAAAAACCGTCAGGGTCAGTGGAAAACTCCAGCCAAGCGCCTCGATCTGGAATTATTTTGGCGCCAAAAAGTTTTCTGCCGCGATAAAGGTCGGCTATAAAATAAACTCCGGAAGAACGAATAATCTGGGAAACAACCACGCGCTCTACGCCGTTAATAATAAATGTGCTCCGAGAGGTCATTATAGGAAAATCACCAAGATAAATTTCCTGGTCTTTGGTTTCTTTTGTCCTATGATTAACCAATCGGACTTTTGCCCGCAAAGGCGCCTCGTAAGTTAAATCCTTAAGCCAAGTTGTTTCTTCGTCGTATTTAGGTTCGTCAAAATAATAATCTAAAAAATAGATTTCGATTTCTTTTCCAGTAGCATCTTTAATCGGAGAAATTTCATCGAAAAGTTCGCGCAATCCTTTTTTTACAAACCAATTCCAGGAAACAGACTGAACCTCGGACAAAGCGGGCTGATTAATGAATGTTCCCGGGCGAGACGAAAAAACTTTAGTCGTTAATTTAGACATAATATTATTAAAATTTTTTTATTGTTATTTTTAAAACAAAAAACGCCCCTCCCCAAGGGTAAAATCAATTTAATAGATATATGGCGCGGTTTTGGTTGTGCTCATCTAGGGTCTTGGAAAAAATTGTTTTTTTAGTTTTGGGATCAGAGAGATAATACCAATATCCTAAATCTTTTGAATTAATAACTGCTTGAATTGACTCCAGAGATGGGTTACTTATTGGCGCAGGGGGCAAGCCGGGATAAAGATAGGTATTATAAGGCGAATCGATTTTATAGTCTTCTTTTTTCAGCTCCGGACAATTTATTAAATAAGCCTCTTGGCATTTAGCGTAAATAATCGTAGCATCAACTTGCAAAGCCATTCCAACTTTCAGCCTTCGCTTAAAAATTGCCGCGGCTATTTGACGCTCGCCATAATCAGGCACTTCTTTTTCCAACAAAGAGGCGAGAATCAAAATTTGATAAATATTATCATTACCTCTTAAAAAAGTCAAGGCCTTATCTTCAAAGTTGCTTAAAACCTTATCCACGACAAAATCAACCTTTGAATTTTGGTAAAATCTATAAGTATCCGGCAAAAGAAATCCTTCAAGATTTTTAATATTTGATCCTGATATTTTTTCTAATCTTTCTAATTTTGCTAATTTTGGCGACTCTTCTTTAAAATTTATCAGCTCATTTTTTTTAATCACACCCGCCAAGGCCAATTGATGGTCGATTTCCCCGATAGTCATGCCGGGAACGATAGTAACTGAAATTTCTTTTGGTCCTTGAGAAAATATTTCGACGAGCCCGGAAACAGAAACCGGCTCGCTAAAAATATAACGGCCGGCTTGAAAGCGATGAGCCCGACCCCTTAAAATCGCATATACTTTAAAAAAAATTTCAGACTTAGCAAGGTTTTTATCGTGAACCATTCCGGCAATTTCAGAAAGTCCCTGGCCGGAAGAAATATCTATAATTACCGGCACCTCCTGGCTATTAAAATCAGGCGCTTGAATTTCTATAAAAATAAATAAAAAAATCGCGAGAACAATAGCCGGAATAATAAAAAAATTATTTTTTTTATTCATTACTAAAATTAAATTTGACGAGAATATTAAGCCGAGCGCCTCAAATCAATTGACTGAATAATACCTATTAAAGCAAGGTTAATCAACAAACTCGAACCGCCATAACTTAAAAAAGGAAAAGTGACGCCGATTACCGGCGTAAGCCCAAGATTGGAACCGACATTTAAAATAAACTGACTGGAAAAAAGCATAACCGAACCCAAACAAATAAAACGATTGAAATTATTTTCTGAATAAAGTCCGATCTTTGTTATTTCAAAAACCATCAGCGTAAAAGCAGTAATTATTAAAAATCCGGCAATCAACCCCCATTCCTCGATAATAGCGGCAAAAACAAAGTCCGTCTGAGCCTCGGGTAAAAATCCTAATTGCAATTGAGTGCCTTGATTAAACCCTTTGCCGAAAAATCCAGCCGAACCAATAGTAATTTTTGACTGGATTACATTATAACTGATTCCTAGAGGATCCCGTTCCGGAAAAAAAACTCCCAGGATCCTTTCTTTTTGATAATCCCGTAAAACACTAGTCCAAAGAAAAGCGCCTAAAACAATAAAAATAAGGAAAGCTCCCACAAGATGCCGCCAGCGAATACCGGAAACCAGAAGAAAGCCGAACCATAAAAAGAAAACCACTAAAGCCGAACCTAAATCGGGCTGAAGCGCGATTAAAACTACCGGCAGAAAAAAATAAATAAAAGAAGCGATTAAATTAGAAACCCGGGCAATAGCCAAATGCTTGCGGCTAAAAAAATAAGCATACAAAATAATCAAAGCTAGTTTCAGCAATTCAGAACTCTGAAACTGAATCGGACCCAAAGGCAGCCAGCTTCTGACGCCTCTTATGGACGGCGCAACAAAATAAGTCAAAACCAAAAGAAAAATACTGAAAAAATAAATTCCAAAAATAGCGCCGCGATAATTGATATACGGCCGCCAATCAAACCGAATAATAAAAAAAATTGCGACAAATCCCGCAAGATACCAAAAAAATTGCTTATAAAATAAATCCGGCTTGGTGCTTAAAAAACTCAAAAATCCCATTAGAGCCAAAAATAAAACAGGCAAGATAAGCTTCCAATTTAATTGCTTGATAAAGGAAATCATATTTCAAACTTTTAACGTTGAACTGCTTTTAATCAGATTAAAATATTATTAGAAATTGATATTCAATTAACTAATCTTATAAAGAAAGACTGCCCTGAGCAACCAAACGGCGCTTTTTTTTGTTTAAATGATTAAAATACGCGGCCGCGGCAATCATAGCGGCATTGTCAGTGGGAAATTTTGTTATTATTAATTCAGGCGCTTCTTTTTTTGAAAATTTATCTTTTATTGCCAGTTTGAATTCTTTTTTTAATTCCTGATTTGCGGCCACGCCGCCGGAGACCATAATTGATTCTGCTTTAAATTCTTTTGCCGCACGAATAGCTTTGGCGATTACAACATCAAAAGCTGATGCCTGAAAACTCGCTGCCACGTCATTGAGCTTCGTATTTTTTTGGTCTCTTAAATAATACAAAACAGCGGTTTTAAGTCCGGAAAAGCTGAAATCGTAATTTTTTTGATTTATCATCGGCCGGGGAAAATCAATCGCTTTCGAGTCGCCTAATTTAGCAAGTCTCTCTATTTCCGGACCACCCGGATAGCTCAGCTTTAACAATCTTGCAACTTTATCAAACGCTTCGCCAATCGCGTCATCTCTAGTCTCTCCCAGCTTCTTATAATGAGATTCATCCTTCATCAATAATAAAATCGTGTGTCCGCCGCTCACAATTAAAGCAATGGCCGGAAATATTTTTTTGACCTTTATTTTTTGTTTTCCGCTTTTATTTTTTTTTGTATTTTTTTTTGTATCTTTTTGCTGAAGCAAAAAGCTGTATAAATGCCCTTCCAAATGACTTACGCCGATAATCGGTTTTTTTAGTTTTTTAGCCAGATCTTTGGCAAAATTAATGCCGGTCCATAAAGCCGGCTCCAAACCCGGACCAACAGTAACGGCGATAATATCAGGAATTATGGATTTGGAATTATGAGTTATTGTTTTTTTATTTTTGATCTTCCCCTTAATTCCTATTTCACTATTCATAATTTTCTGCCATAGCAGTGGCAGATTTCTTAAATGCTCTCTTTTTGCCAAATTAGGCACCACGCCGCCATAAGGTTGATGGATTTTAATTTGCGAAGCGACTAGATTCTCGATAATTTTAAATTTTGGGTTTTTAAGCCCCCTACTTACTTCAAGCAGGGCAATGGCTGTTTCATCGCAAGAAGTTTCAACAGCTAAAATTTTCATATAAATTCATCATAGCAAACAAAAAATTTAATGAAAATGGCAAAATAGCGATGAGCCGATTCTCTAAAAACCAGCATAGCTGCTGAATAAAAAACGGCTCATCCGTTTTTTTTAGATGAGCCGTTTCTTAATAAAATTAATGGTCGGCAAACAAAAAGAAGAAGCATTGCTACAAAAAAATACGCAACTTGCATAATTATAAAAAATAATGTATAATATATAAAAGAATAAACAGCTTATTTGACAATTTAAATAAGGATGGCTGATATGAAAAAACTGGTCATGATGCTGGCAGTAATGATGTGCGCAATGATTATCCTAAGCGAAAAAGCGTTTGCTTTACCGGTGGACCGATATATCGGACAAATCACCATCTGGAAAGAAGTGATAGGGAATGGCGACTACGAAGATAGACTATTTGTTTTATATCCGGGAGACGCGGTAGTAATGGAAAGAAATAATATCAGCGGGAAAATATTGATTATTGGCATTTATCGATCTAATGCCAATAACACCGGCAATGATAAAGATTGCATTATCTTTCTTCAAAAAATAGAGATTCTTTCCTCTGATATTACAGTAAATGTTATTATAAACGGCGAGCGAATCAGGCAGTGTCAAAAAAGCGCAAACTAAGTTTGCGCTTTTTTATTTATTCTGTGTTTATTTATTCTGTGCTCCCACCGGGATTCGAACCCGGGTTACCGGCTTGAAAAGCCGATGTCCTAGACCAGACTAGACGATAGGAGCGATTTTAGCCAATTAGCTTGCCAGCTCGTTAGCTTTTTAGTTTATCGAATTTCGATTTGAAATTCTTTTTAAATTCGCTGAAAATTTTTTACTTTATTTTCGCATTCGTCAATTAAATCAATGTCGTTGCTATGTGTCAAGTTTGCCCTCAAAAATTCGAGATTATTTATCTTCTCTTTTTCTTAACGATTCCTCTATCGCTCTCCTTAATTCATCAACATCAACTTCTTTTTTTTCTCTTTCTCTTGAAGGTGCAGCTTCTTTTTTAAAAGGTACGCCTTGAGGAGTAAGAATTTTGGAAAGAGGCTGTTCGCTGCGGCGCAAAGTTTTATCTTCAAAAATTTTCGCTTCAGATTTCCACTCTTCAGCGATTTTTTCTTCAATAATAGAACGGGGGACGCCGTATTTGTTTTGGCTGTTTTGAATAATAACGTCTTTAAAAGATTCTATGGCCGGCTCAAACGGGTCAAGAGTCTGAGCGGAAAAAGCCTTGGAAGCCATGCCGTCAATCATCAGCTTCAAATAAATATTATATTTTGACAAATTGACTAAGTCTTGAGCATTAAATTCCGGCATTAATTCTTTTTCCAGGAATTCAGCATCTGTGGCGCCGACTCTAAAACAAACCAAGGTGCCGACATTGCCGAAAACAGCAGCCTGAACTTCTTCGGAAAGCTGTTCAATATATTGATGGGCCAAGATTAAATTAAGGCGGTATTTCCTCGCTTCCGATAAAATATCAGCGAAAGATTCGGTGGCAAAATTCTGAAATTCGTCAACGTAAAGATAAAAATCACGGCGCTTTTCCATCGGCGTGTCAACTCTCGACATAGCCGCCAACTGAAGCTTGGTAATCATCATTGCTCCCAAAAGAGCTGAATTATCTTCGCCGATTCTTCCCTTAGAAAGATTAACAATTAAAATTTTTCCTTCATCCATTATTTTTCTCATATCGATAGTGGAATGAGGCTGGCCTATAATATTTCTCACCATAGGATTAGTCACGAATTGGCCGACTTTGTTTTGAATAGCCGCTACTGCTTCGGTTTCAAGTCTTTGAGTATAACGGGCGAACTCATTAACCCAGAAAGCTTTTACAACCGGGTCTTTCAAATTTTCCACCACCTTAGCTCGATAATCTTTTTCCGAAAGCATTCTCATGATGCCAAGCAAAGTTGCGCCGGGATATTCCAAAAGCGACACAAGAGCGTTGTTTAATATATATTCCATTCTGGCTGACCAAACATCGGGCCAAATTTTTTTAAACACGCCCATAATGCCTGAGGCAACTAAATGGCGATATTCCGGGTCAATTGACTCCAGGGGATTAAAAGCAATCGGATTACTAAGGTCAGCCGGGTTAAAATAAATAACATCGTCAATTCTATTTTCCGGAATAAATTCCAACATTCGTTCAGCATACTCGCCGTGAGGGTCAACCACAGCCAAACCGCGGCCAGCTCTAATGTCAGCTATAGTCAAACTCTCCAAAAGCGTTGTTTTGCCGACACCGGTTTTACCAACAATATAAACATGCCGGCGACGATCGTCGGTTTTGATGCCAAAACGAACCATTTGATTTCTAAAAGTAGTTTTTCCGAATAAAGTTGTTTCGCTGTTATTATCCATCTGAAGATTGATTAATTATTCATTAAATTATTCTGTGGGCAACCCAGAAGGCGGACTTCCTTTTTTGGCTTCAACCCTCTTAAGCGAAGGCGCTTTCACAATAACGGTCGGGAAGTGAAAAATAGTTGCCAATTCTTCCGTATTTAATACGGAAAACTTCTCTTCTCTGATTTTATTAAATTGCCCGAATCTTCTTTGTTTATAATAATTGAATAATCTTCTTTTTTTGTAAAGCACTATCATTTTTTTATACGAGGGAAAAATTCTGGCTAATAAAGAATCGTAATTAGTTATAGTCATGGTATTGGGCTTAAAAGCATTAAGATTTTGGGTGTTAAACTGATGCAAAGCGCCCATTATCGCCGAAACATTGGCGGGCGAAAAACTATCTTGCCGGTCAATATAAACGAACCGGATTAAAAACTCAAAACCCAAATAAGAAATTTTATTGTAAATTTCTTTAACTAAGTCCTGTTCATCCGGAGAAAGAGTTCTATTAGTCGGCGCATCGGGTTTTTTTTCGCCCGGCCAAATCGGAGGCTCCACCGGCGCCCATAAAAAATTATTGATAAAAACATTGATGTCGCTAAAAAATCCTCCGGATTTCTTGTCTTTTTTCCGGCCGATAATTTCGTCTATTTTTTTCTCACCTTCTTTTTTCCAGTCGTTGCCGGTAGCTGATCCGGTCGGACTGATTAAAATCTGAATCCAGATTTTTTCGTCTTCTTTTAATTTTGACATTACTTCGGAAATGGCAGCTATAGGGTCAATGCGCTGTTCTTCAACCATTGCCTCAAAATAATAATATCTTTTAATCGGATAAAAACTATCTCTAGCCAGTCCCAGTTCCATGCCAAAAACATCATAAACTTCATTGGGCAAAACCGAAGAAACAAAATCGGCATAATCTTCAACTTCATTTATTTCCGCTTCAGGATACTGACCGTAAACAGCCGATTCCACCAAATTCTGGCTGTCAGCCGGAGCATAAATATAAAAATAAACGCCGCTGGAAGTGCCGACCATTTCCAAAGAAAACCGTTTTTCAACTTCACCATCAACGTATTTCTTTAGCCAATTAAGGCCGTAAGAATAAGAAGCATAAAGACCGGCAATCACTTGCTCCATTGATTTAGGAGTTTTCAAAACTTCCGTGGTAACTTTAATTTCAAAAAGCTTCCATTTGATTTTGCTGATAGTCCTTGTCCGAATATAAATTATCCAAACTTTCCAAAAAATCGAAAACAAAAAAATCGGCAAAACAATCCACCAGCTGTAAGAAAACGCCTGAAAAATACTCTGAAGAATGCCTTTATAAATTTCAACCATAAATTGAACGCGGCCAATCTTTAATTCTTAATATTTTACAAAACTTAATTGAAAATGACTAATGTCAATGATCGACGGCTTAAAATTAAGCAAGCTGATATTTTCCGTCGGGCATTTTTTTAAAATGCTTTTTATTTTGAAGATTCAATAAAATAGTATTTTGCTTAAGAAATCTTTCCTGAAGCACCAAATCAACAATGCGATTAGCCGCCATCGGGCCTTTGCTTTTTAAAATTCTTGCAATAACTTCTTTGGCTGTGCCCGGCATAAGCCCGAATTCCGAAAGGCCATACATGCCGCGGCCGACTAAAACAAAATTCGGGTCACGAATTAATTCATTGTGAACCGTCTGCGGCAAAGCCGCCCGCTTATTTAATTTAATATCATTTATCTGCTTGGTAATTTCGCGGAAATGCAAAGGCTTGCCTTGCTTTTTTAAAATCAGCAAAATTTTGGCCCTGATTGTTTTGGGGCTTATTTCATCCCAAGAGGAAAGCCCGAAATCACCGTAAGGATTAATGGCAAATTTTTTGGAAATAAGCAGGTAATTTTGAACAGTTGATTTTTCCAAATTATTTGATTTGATAAATTGGCTAAAAAACTCGTTAAACTTTTTTTCTAAAATTATTTTATCTTTCTTGTCTGACAAGAATTTTTCTAATTTATTTATTATAGCGCGGACATTCTCAAAAACTTCTTTACTTGAATACCAAAAATCATAAAAATCTTTATCGCCTGGATGATAATACGGCCGGCCGTTGATTTCACAAATGAATTTCAACTGCGAGCGGCTAATGGTTTGATCGCCGAACAAATTTTTAAGGTCGCTTAAAAAGTCCTCTTCTTTTCTTACTCCGCCAGTTTTTTCAAGATAAGCCAGGGCGGCATTCATAAATTCTTCTGCCGCGCTGTTTTTGAGCTTCTCGCCGATTGATTTTAGCGCCATAGCTTCAATCTGCCTTACTCTTTCTCGAGTTAGGTTATATTTTTTTCCAACGGCCGCCAAAGTCTGCACTTCTCCAGCCAAGCCAAATCTTTTTTCAATAATGTCTTTTTGCCGGGGCGAAAAAACTGATACAAAATTATTAATTATATTTTTTAGATTAGTCATTTGTTCCTTAACTTAGCATAATAATAAAAAATTGTCAAATAAAATAGGCTCCGCAAGCGGAGCCTATAAAACATAATTAATTTATTTTTTTTATTCTTAATACCTGATAATTTCCCATCAGGTAAGTTATCCTTTTGTCTCGCCATTTATTAGGCGTTTCCTGGTTCAAAACTTTTATAGGTTCAAACTTATTCCACATTTCTTTGGCATAAGGCTCAAAAACCCAGAAAAAACAGCGCCCGGAAACCCTTAGTAATCTGGAAAAAGGCCGGTGAAATTCAGCAAAAACAATTTCGCCACCAACTTTTAAAACCCGAGACGCTTCTTTAAGAACCTTAGCTTTTTCTTCTATTGGCAGCTCGTGAAAAAGAAAGAAAAGAATCACGCAATTAAATGTTTCATCTTTATATGGAAGCGGCGCGCCGCTAGCCACAATAAAATTAAAATCCGATTTTGCGCTGATCATCCCAATCTTGCTTCGGCTATTGATTATTTCGGATTTAATTAAATCAACAACTGAAACTGACTCTGCCCGACAATTCTCCGCTATTTTTTGAGAAAACTGGCCGAAAGCACAGCCTATCTGCAAAATTCTTTTATTGGCAACGCTTTGCTGATTTATCGCTTTTATTATATCGCTCGTCATTTTAAAGTACTTGCCCAAAAGAATCGTGGAGATGAGTGGCTGCCGATCGGTAAACCAAATCAAGTATGGATTTTTATAAAGCCAATAAATGTCTTTATATTTACAATGCCAGCATCTTTGAACCCATAAAGAGCCGTGAGTGGCGACAAAAAAATACATGCCTATCACAACTAAAATACCTGATCCGCCTACTAACAGATTTATCAGCATCTCTTTCATTACAATCCCCCTTAGAAATTTTCAAAGAACATCCATGCACGATTTACGCACGAAAGAATAGTATTGCCTGAGAAATTAAATTTGTCAATAAAAATCCCCGAATTTTTCGGGGTTTTAAAAATTTATTTTTTTATTTTTAGGATAATTCTTTTCTCCTGAGGTTTTATCAAATCAATAATGAATTGGTATTCCTTGCCCGGCTCCAAGTTGCTTTTCATTTCTTCAACTCCGCCAAATTCTGCAACATTAATAAGTCCCTGAAGACCATGCTCCAGATTAATCAGAGCGCCGAACGGATAAAATTTACAAACAATTCCTTTAACTTCTTGCTTTTCCTTGAATTTTTCTTCGATTTTATCCCAAGGGTCTAATTTGATGGCTTTCAACGAAAGAAAAACTTGGCTGTCTTTAATTTCTATTATTTTTACTTTTACCGCTTCATCAACTTTAACCACTTCTTTGGGGCTTTCAATTATTCTATGCTCAAGCTCTGAAAGGTGAATAAGCCCTTCAATAGCCGGCTCATCGACAAACCGGACAAAGGCGCCAAAATTAGTCACGCCGGAAATAATGCCTTCGACAATATCTCCGACTTTATATTTTTCCAGTAATTTTTTAATATCTTCCTCAATTGCGCCTCTTTCGGAAATAATTAGCTTGCCAACGCGGGAATTAAGATCCAGGATTTTTACTTTTAAATCTTGACCGACAAATTTTCTGAGCTCAGCCAAAATTTTTTCTTTTTCATTGCTTTCCATCCGGGGATAATGCTCGGAAGAAAGATGAGAAACCGGAAGAAACGCTTTAATATCATTAATTTCGCTGATTAATCCGCCGCTATTGGCGCCGATTACTTTAATAGTTAAAATCTCGTTAGTTTCCATAATCTCTTTAAGATTTTGCCAGCCTTGCTGTTTAGAGGCTCCGGCTAAAGAAAGTTCGGCATAACCCTCTTCGTTTTCTAAGGAAACAACTTTAGCGCTAACGACGTCCCCAACCTTAAGATTTTTAACAATTTCCTTTGCATTAACCAATTCAAAACCAAAAACGATACCAGTGCCGAATTTATTTAAATCGAAATAAGCCGCACCTTTACGCTTACCCAAAAATTTAGCCTCAATTAAATCGCCAGCCCTAAGAAAAGAAGCCAGCTCGGGTGAATTCTTAATAAGCTGAGATAAAGAAGATATTTTTTTGACTGCTTCTTGAACGCTCATATATATAAATAGTAATGCCAATAATAGAATACTAGCTGTTGAAAATCAAGAGGGGCAGTGATATAATGAATAAACCGCTTAGCATTAATCGCAAAGCGTTTTTTAATAATAGTTAAAAGAGCTCGAGAATAAAATTATGGTTATATCTTATTACGGAGAAGGTTGTTTCAAAATGCAAGTTGGAGAAGCAACTGTTTTAATTGATCCATTTGAATCTCAAAGCGGCCTTTCCGTGCCTAGATTTAAATTTGACTTATTAATTAAAACGCTCGCACCTTATCCGCTGAAAAAAACCGACCTTTTGGATACGGAGGTTACGGAAATTTTCGGGCCTGGCCAATACAACGCAAAAAATATAGACATCCAAGGTTTTGGCTTGATAAAAGAATCTTCTGAAAAATTTCTTAAAACCGTTTACTTATTAAAAGCTGAGGGGTTGAAACTTTGTCTGCTCGGCCATATTTCAGAAATGCCCAGCCCGGAAATTTCCGAATTCCTTGAAGAGGTTGATGTATTATTTATTCCGGCTGGCGGCAAGCCGTTTTTGAATCAAGCCTTGGCTGCCAAACTGATAAAACAAATCGAGCCCAAAATAGTCATTCCTTCTTTTTATAAAGTCTCCGGATTAAAAAGACCGTCCGATGATTTAAAAGAATTTTTAGAAGAAGCAAATCATCAAAAAATAGAGCCTCAAGAAAAATTTTCCGTTAAAAAGAAAGATTTAGCAGATATCAAATCAGCTCAGGTTGTTGTTTTGAAAATATAAAAATATGTCTCTAAGAACGCATTTAGAAAAAATTCAAAATTCCAGCGAAAGCGCCAAAAAAATCTGGCTGATCGCCTTAAGCTCAATATCGGCAGTTTTAATAATTGCATTTTGGCTTGTCTACCTTAATTATTTTTTTGACAGGACTGTTTCAAAAAAAACTGAAAAAACCGAGATTGGTTTTTGGCAAATTTTTAGCGCTGGGATAAAAATTACCAGCTCGTCAATAAAAGACAATAGCCAAGAAATTATTTCTAAAATTATCGGGCAAAGGACAATCATTATAGAAAATTAATTTTATGGATAATAGTTCACAAAAAATTGAAAAAAAGGATATAACCAAAGAACTTCAGGAATCTTATCTTGATTATGCAATGTCCGTAATTGTTTCCCGCGCCTTGCCGGATGTCCGAGACGGCTTAAAACCGGTTCACCGAAGAATCCTTTGGGCAATGTGGGAAAGCGGATTAACACATTCTGTTAAATTCAGAAAGTCGGCTAATGTGGTCGGAGAAGTACTCGGTAAATACCACCCGCACGGCGATATTGCGGTTTACGACGCCTTAGCCAGAATGACTCAGGATTTTTCTCTGCGTTATCCTTTAATAGAAGGCCAAGGCAACTGGGGATCAATCGACGGCGATAATCAAGCGGCGATGAGATACACAGAGTGCCGATTATCAAAAATTGCGGAAGAAATGCTTGTTGATATAGAAAAAGAAACTGTTGATTGGCAGCAAAATTACGATGCCACAAAATTAGAGCCAAAAGTACTTCCTTCAAAATTGCCTAATTTTCTCCTTAATGGAACTTCCGGCATTGCGGTCGGCATGACTACCAATGTTCCTCCCCATAACTTATCAGAAATTGTCGATGCGACTGTTCATCTTATTGATAACCCCAAGTCATCAACTGAAGATTTATTGCAATTCGTCCAAGGCCCTGATTTTCCCACCGGCGGAATTATTTATGACAAAAAATCCATGGTGGAAACTTATAGCTCCGGCAAAGGGCCGATTACCACCAGAGCCAAAGCAGAAATAATAGAACGCGGCAAAGAAGGCCAATTTAATATAGTAATCACCGAAATTCCTTATCAGGTAAATAAATCGGAGTTAATAATAAAAATAGCAGAGCTGGTTCAGGATAAAAGAATTGAAGGCATTAAAGACGTTCGGGACGAAAGCGACCGCGAAGGCATACGAATAGTAATTGAAGTCAAAGGCAGCGCCTCGGCCCAGAAGATTTTAAATTCTCTTTATAAGCACACTGACCTTCAAAAAGATTTTCATCTTAATTTGATTGCGCTGGCAAATGGAATTCAGCCGCAACTAATGTCATTAAAGGACATTTTGGCGGCCTATTCGGAACACCGCAAAAAAGTTATTGAACACCGAGTCCAATTTGACCTTAAAAAAGCCAAAGAAAGAGCTCATATATTGGAAGGCTTGGCAAAGGCTCTTTCGGTAATTGATAAAATAATTGCCACAATTAAAAAATCAAAAGACACGGAAGAAGCCCGGCAAAAGCTGATAAAAGAATTCAAGCTTACCGATATTCAGGCTCAGGCGATTTTGGAAATGAAGCTAAGAGCGTTAGCGGCTTTAGAGAGACAAAAAATAGAAGATGAGCTCAAGGAAAAGAAAAAATTAATCGCTGAACTGGAAGCGCTTCTTAAAAGCCCGGCCAAAATACTTAAAGTTGTCAAAGACGAGCTTTTAGAAATCAAGGAAAAATACGGCGATGAACGCAGAACAAAGGTGGCAAGCGGAGTACTCAAAGAATTCAAAGAAGAAGATTTGATTCCTCAGGAAGAGGCGGTTATCACGCTGTCTTCAAGCGGTTATATCAAAAGAGTGCCGCCGACGACATTTAAAATCCAGCGCCGAGGCGGCAAAGGCCTGATTGGTTCGGAAGTCGGGGAAGAAGATTTTATCAGCCATTTTCTTGCGGCCGACACTCACGACAATATTTTATTTTTTACCGACCGAGGCAGAGTTTATCAAACCAAAGTTTATGAAATTCCCGCCGCCAGCCGAATTTCCAAAGGCAAATTAATCCAAAATTTTTTGGAAATTCCGTCTGAAGAAAAAGTAAGCGCAATTGTAAGTTATCCGGAAAAATTAATCGATAACTTTTTGGTAATGGCCACCAAGGAAGGAGTTATTAAGAAAACGCCCTTAGAAGATTTTTTTAATATCAGAAAAACTGGAATAATCGCTATAAATCTTTCCAAGGGCGACGAATTAAAATGGGTGAAGCTGTCTTCGGGAAAAGACGAAGTAATAACTCCGACAGCTCAAGGCCAGGCAATAAGATTTAAAGAATCTCAACTGCGGCCAATGGGACGAAACGCCTCCGGCGTGAAATCAATCAGATTAAAAAAAGGTGATTTTGTGGCTGGACTTGATATAATGAAAACAAGCGAAAAAGGATTGGGAAAAAACGAGAAATTGTTGATAGTAACCGAGAACGGATTTGCCAAGCAAACCAATCTCAAAGAATACAAAATCCAAAGCCGGGGAGGCAGTGGAATCAAAACCGCAAAAATCTCGGCTAAAACCGGTTTGATTATTTCAGCTCAAATTATCAGCGATGAAGAAGAGCTTTTAGCGCTCTCAAGCAAAGGCCAAATCATTAAAACAAAAATCGCTGATATCAGAACTGCCGGCCGCGCCACTTCCGGAGTGAGAATAATGAAATTAAAAGCAGGGGATAAGGTGGCAGGCGTGGTTATATTATAAAAATAAAGGCGTAAATTTTATGAATTTTTCCCGTAACCAAATTATCATTATTGCCGCTGCCGGCGGAATTATTTTATTTTTTATTTTGGTAATTATCGGCGTTATTCCGGGATTAAGGTCGTCAAATAACGGAAGCGGAGAAGGAGTGACAATAAACATCTGGGGCATTGAGGAAGAAAACAATATGCGCCCTTTAATTGAAGCCTATAATCAAATTTATCAGAGCGTACAGATAAATTATCTCCAATTAAGCGAAAAGAATTATGAGAGCCAGCTTATTTCTTCGCTAGCCGGCGGAAAAGGACCGGATATTTTCATGATTCATAACAGCTGGCTGCCGAAATACTCGGAAATTATTTCTCCGATAAATTCCGAACAATTAACTTTAAAAAGTTTCAGCGAAAGTTTTCCGAGTGTCGTAAAACAGGATTTTGTCCTTAAACAAACGCCTGAAGAATCAGAAAAAATTTACGCTTTACCAATTTATATCGACACTTTGGCTTTTATTTACAATAAAGGCATTTTCGATGCCAAAGGCATAGCAATTGCTCCAAATAATTGGACTCAATTTAAATATATTATTCCGCGATTAACAGAAGTTGACCCTAGTAACAGAATTATCAAATCAGCGGCAGCTATCGGCGGCTCGGGAAAAAGCATTGCCAATGCTTCGGACTTATTAAATTTGATAATGATGCAATTCGGATCAAGTATAATCGACGAGCGAGACAAACCTATTTTCAGCCACGACGAAGGACTGGAAGCTTTCAATTTTTATTTGAGTTTTAGCAATCCGCAAAATATTTATTACACATGGAGCGATAATCTGCGAAATTCTTTGGATAGCTTCAGTCAAGGCCAAACAGCCGCAATCTTTGATTACAGCTCGGCTATTTCAATAATTAAATCAAAAAATCCCTTTTTAAACATTGCAATTGCGCCAATGCTGCAAATGGAAAATATTGAAGCTACTGATAAAAAAAATTATCCTGATTATTGGGGATTGGCAGTTTCCAAGCAAAGCAAAAATAATGCTTGGGCATGGAATTTTATTGTCTCAAGCTTTGGCAATCCCGAGATCGCTGAAAAATATTTAGAAGCCAGCAAACGGCCTCCGGCTTTGAGGTCTCTAATCACAAAATACCAAGCTGATGATAATTTGGGAATTTTTGCCGCTCAAGCCTTAACCGCAGAATCCTGGCCCCAGCCGGATGCCAATGAATCAAGAAAAATTTTTTCTGATGCGATTGAAGCGGTTTTAGCCGGCCGATTATCGCCTCAAAAAGCGCTCGAAGAAGCGGAAAGTAAAATAAATTCGCTAAAATAAAAATGAAAAGTCAAAATTATTTAAAATTTAAAATTTTTGCTTTTTATGCTGTTATTTTTTTGTTTACGATTTTAAATTCTCCTTTTATGGCAAGCGCCGCCGGGCTTATTCCTTGCGAAGGAGCAAGTTGCAAGTTTTGCGATTTACTGACTCTCGGAGAAAATATTATAAATTTTGCGCTTTATAGCGTTGCTATTCCTTTAACAGTTATTTTCATAATTTACGGCGGTTTTGTAATTATGATAAGCCGAGACTCTGCCAGCGAACTCAAAAGAGGGGGAGATGTTATTAAAGCCGCGGTAATCGGGCTCTTAATAGCGCTAGCCGCCTGGCTGATAATCAAAGAATTGCTTATGCTTTTAACCGGCCAGCCGTTTAATCCATTGGAAATAAGAACGGCAATCCACTGTTAAATATCTGTGCCACAAAATCATAAATCGCGCGGGATTGACTTTAAATATCAATTATCAAATAATAAAATAAATGGGTAATTTCTCAAAAAAATACATTTTATCGTTTTTTGTTTCTGCTTATTTCTTTTCGCTTCAAACAGCTTTGGCTGCCGGAGTTCTTGAAACAGGAGGATTAAGAGATCCTTTGCAAGACCAAACTTTTCTTCAATTAGTTCAAAGAATTATCGGCTATTTAATCAAGCTCGGCGCCCCAATTGTCGCTTTAATGGTGCTTTACGGCGGATTTTTGATACTTACCGCCGGCGACAAGCCGGATCAAGTAATAAGCGGAAGGAAGACAATTATGTGGGCCGCAATAGGTTATGCCGTTATCATCTGTTCGTGGGGCGTAATTTACATTATTCAAGAAGCCTTAGGAGCAAAATTAATTTAAACTTTTTATGACAATATTATCCAAGAAATATTTTAAAAAACTCTCGCTATCTGCCTTATTGATTTTTATCCCTATCTTTTTTATCAATGCGGCTGGCGCGCCTTCTGATTCGCCGATAAAAAGTTTTAATGACATATTCCGCATTTTTGAAAAAATTCTCGGTTGGGCTTATACGCTATTTTTCATTGTTGCGGCTTTTTTTATTATTATAGCCGCTTTCTCTTATTTAACCGCCCAAGGCGACCCGACAAAAATCACAGAATCCAATAAGCGGATTCTTTATGCGGTGATTGCCATTATAGTAGCTTTATTAGCGTTCAGTTTTGACGTAATTATTAGTAAATTCCTGCAATGATGCTATAATTTATAGATTAAAAAGGTCGAGAACATATCAGGCTCGTAATTATAAAAGTTATAAAAATTTCAATGAAAATTTCCCTAATTTTATTAACTGTCCTTATCGGCTTATCGATATTCGCAAGCTCATCATTAGCTTTGACAATACCACCTCTTCCCGGAGGCGGAGCGCCGAATCCTTCTAATATAAGCGACATTCAGGGATTATATGCGGTGGTAACGAGAATTTTAGGCTGGGTTTATACGCTTTTCTTTGTGGTTGCCGCGTTCTTTATTCTTTTTGCGGCATTCACTTATTTGACATCCGGAGGCGATCCGGAAAAAGTCGGCAATGCAAAAAACCAAATTATTTACGCCGCAATAGCAATAGTTGTTGCGCTTCTGGCATTTGCCTTAGACAGAATTGTGGCAAACTTCTTAGGATAAATTAGTTTTTAGTTTTTACAGTTAAATAAAAAAGCCCTCGCAATAAAATGCGGGGGCTTTTGATTTTTATCACTCTCCTTTCTTTTTTTCTTACTACCTTACTTCAAACGAGATTTTTAAAATCCCATTTGAAGTTATTCCGCGAACTTTAAAAAGTTCGCGACTGAATTTCCCGTACCATATCTGACGGCCCGGACCGTCGACATACCGCGCTCCGTCGATGAAAACAAGCTCGGCATCTGTGTCGAAATCGGTCCTGGCTCTTACCGTGGCAGGAAGAGTTACTTGAGTCCAGCAATCATTCCTAAAAACAACTCGCACTTTACCAGGAATTTTGTTATTGGCAAAGTCATAAACGCCTCCGGCGCAAAGCGCGTATTCCATCGCCTGCGTTCTCGGCTGAGTTTCTCTTAACTTCTCATACCCCAAATAACCGATAGGTACGAGTATCAGAAGAACTATCACCGTGCCAAAAATGCTGCTTTTTTTCTTTTCTTTTTTAACAACATCCTTAGCTGGCTTTTCAGGTCCTATCTGCCCATTTGTTTTAGCTTCTTTAGTTCTGATTCTTTGACGGCGAAGCATATAAAAAATCATCGCCGCTAATGCACCAAAGAAGACAATCATCTCCAATCTCATTTTTTCTCCTCCTTTTTATTCTCTTCTTTCTTAAAATCTTTCTTAAGAGACTCTTTTTTTGGAGATTCTCCCTTGAGAGACTCTCCTAAAACAGAACCTATTGCCATAAGATCAGCAAATCCAGCTGATCCGGCAACTATTGTTTTCTGACCCGGATTTTCTGTAATCTTCCTGGCTGTTTCTGCGCCGATTATAACCTGCGCCGGCACTTCAAGCGCTTTTATCATATTTCTTAAACCTTCCGTTCTTCCGTCAAGTACAGCTTTTTCCGCAGCTCCTTTTCCTTCACCTAAAAGATGTTCTTCTTTTTTTCTTGCTTCAGCCGAAGCAATAAGAGCTTCGGCTTCAAGTTTTGCCTGCGACACCTTACTTATGGCTTCATTCAAGTCGCGATGAAACTGAATCATTTTGATCTGAGAGCTCACCAACTCGATGCCCCATCCTTTAATCCGTTCTTCTATTTCTTTTCCTAGATTAAAGCTGTATGTCCCGAGATTCGCCAAGGCAACTGCAGGCGCAATCTTAGCAAATTCTCTTATAAGAGAGCCGACAGCGCAGTCTTCTAATTGCCTGCGCGCCTCTTCTCTGCTTCCGATTGTGGTTAAAAATTTAAGATAGTCCGAAATTCGCCAACGTATTACCGGAACAACTTCAGCTGTAATTCTGATATTGAGCGCATCATTTTCAGGCGGAGCATCTAAATGCTTCCCATCTCCCCCCGGAGTCTTGATGCTTAAATCCTTGAGATCTTTTGCGCTTCTTGGAAACCCGAAGGGAATCCTAATGGGAGGGACATATCCTAAAGGAACTTCTCCTCCTTCTTCCCCTTTCTTTTCTCTCCAGATGCGCTCGGGCGGACCAGGAATTTCATCCTGAATTGTAAGCCGAGTTTCTGTCTTAAGCTCACAAATCCCGAATGGAATAAAAACCAAGCCAGATGAAATTTCGCTTAAAGGCTTTCCGAAAAAAAGCCTTGCCCCGAGTTCCGTAGGTCCAACCATCCGAAGACTGGCTATAAGATAAAACAATTGAGCAAGAAACGCGGCCAAACCCCAGTTCCACTTTATATCTAAACCAAACGCTTCTCCTGACATTGAGTATCTTGATAACCAAACAAGATCAAGAAAAAAAGAAACTCCGCAAACAATCACCACTGGTCCCCAAAAAACTTTGCCAAAACTCTTTATTTTCTCGCCATTCATAAACATCCTCCTTTAAGTTGTTTTTATATCATTTCTTCCTTATTGACTTAGTGTTAAAGAGCTTATTTAAGTTTTAAATATACCATACTTCTTTGCAAAAGTCAATAAATAAAATATGCCAAGCAATGCCTGGCATATTTAAATAAATTTCCGAAAATTAAAAACTTCTATCAATAACCACTCTTTTCCCGCTGATTTTTCCATACTCACCGGCAATCTTTATAACACCAACAAGATATTTTTCCTCTTCAGCCACAATTTTTATATCCGACCATTCTCCGGCTTCGAAAAGATCCAAACCTCCAATATTTCCGTCCAAACGAAACACATACATAACTGATTTTTCTTTGCCGATAAAAATTTTTGAAAATAAACTTTCTTTTTTAAAAAAAGCGAGGTTTTCTATGCCGTCGTCTACTTGAAAATTGGGACAATATTTCTGAACAAGGGCTATAAATTTATTTTTAAGCGATCTTGCCGTTTCTCTGACCTCAATTCCTCCTTTCGTCTCTTTTATCTCTTCCATCTTAGGCTCTCCATTTTTGTTAAAGTTAAGGTGCTTGATTAAACAAAACATCTATTTATACTGAAGTCAATAAAGCCGAGGTGGCGAAACCCCGCAGAACAGCAAAGCTGTATACGGGGCAGGCTGGCAGATTTACCCCGCACTAATTTTGCCGGAGTGGTGAAATGGCAGACACGCAGCGTTTAGGGCGCTGTGAGCGTAAGCTCGTGAGAGTTCAAATCTCTCCTCCGGCACAAGTAAGCAAAGTTTAAAAATTTAGTGCGGGGCGCACTAGCTTTAGGAGCTAGCGCCGTAAGGCATGCGGGTTCAAGTCCCGCCCTCGGCACCAGAACTAACTTGTTCGAGCAAAACCTATAATCAGAGAATCAAAAAATGGCTCGGTGCCTTTGCCTTTTAGCCTTTTAACGCTCTTTAACGTTTTTTGTGATAAAATTTAAAAATGAAATTTATCGCGGACCTTCATATCCATTCCAAATACTCCCGCGCCACCAGCAAATCAATGAATTTAGAAAGTCTTGACGCTTGGGCTGACGACAAGGGAATTCTTGTGATGGGAACAGGGGACTTTACTCATCCAAAATGGCTAGGAGAAATAAAAGAAAAACTTGAGCCAGCCGAACCGGGTCTTTTTAAATTAAAAAATCAATATAAGAAAGAAACGATTAAAGGAACTTTCAGCAATACTAGATTTTTGTTAAGCGTGGAAATATCCGGCATTTATTCCAGAGCAGGAAAAACGCGGAGAGTTCATAACTTGGTTTTTGCGCCTGATATTGAAACGGCAGAAAAAATCAACGCTCAGCTTTCCTATATCGGCAATTTGAAATCCGACGGCCGGCCGATTTTAGGGCTTGATAGCGAAAAATTGGCAAGAATTGTTTTTACCGTTAATCCCGAGGCGGTAATTATTCCGGCTCATGCATGGACTCCATGGTTTTCTGTTTTCGGCTCAATGAGCGGTTTTGATTCTATTAAGGAATGTTTCGGAAAATACTCAAAAAATATTTTTGCTATTGAAACGGGGCTATCCAGCGACCCGGCTATGAACTGGCGCTTATCAAAGCTAGACAATATCTCTTTTATCTCCAATTCCGATTCCCATAGCTTGGAACGCATTGGCCGAGAAGCGAATATTTTTGATACAGAACTTTCTTATGCGGGAATAATCAAAGCAATCAAATCCCGAGACCCTAAAAAATTCATCGCCACTATAGAATTTTTTCCAGAGGAGGGTAAATACCATTTTGACGGCCATCGCGCATGCGGAATTGTTTTTAATCCGGAAGAAACAAAAAAACATGGCGGTCTTTGCCCTGTATGCGGCAAACCTTTGACTATCGGAGTAATGAATCGCATAAAACAATTAGCCGACCGGCCGGAGATAAAAATTTCTTCCGGCACTAATTTTCACCAACATAACAATCGTATCCCATATTACAATCTCATTAAGCTTGATGAAATCATTGCCGAAGTATTTGATGCGGGCGTCAAAACCAAAGCAGTAAAGAAAGAATACGATAAGCTCATTAAAAATTTTAATAATGAATTGAATATCCTACTAAACGTAAATGAAAACGAACTTAAGTCGTCAACTGACGGCCGTATTGCCGAAGGCATAAAACGCGTAAGAGAAGGCAGAGTAAAAATCCGTCCTGGCTATGACGGCGAATACGGCGTGATTAAAATTTTCGAACAAAAAGAGAATAAAAAGAAGAGAGGAGAGGGGAAATAAATTAACTTATTTTAATAGGCTGCCAAGCTAACGATCTATCAAGCTAACGAACTATACTTCAATAACTACCGGCAAAATCATCGGCCGGCGTTTGGTCTTAGTATAAAGAAATTGGCCTAATTGATCGCGCATCATCGCCTTAAGATAATCAGCTTCAATTTGCTGATAAGGAACGCGGCTAATAAGTCCGCGAATGCGTTTTCTTAATTCTTCCACTAATTCTTTATTTTCTTTAAGATAAATAAATCCGCGGGAAATAATATCCGGATTTTTCAAAAATCGTCCGGTTTTCCGGTCTAATGTGGTAATAATCACCACCATGCCTTCTTGAGCCAATACTCTTCGGTCTCTTAAAACCACCTCGCCAACATCGCCCACTCCTAGTCCATCAACCATCACATAATAAATCGGCACTGTTTCTTCGGTAATAGTAGCTGAATTTTTTGTTAAAGAAACAACTTGGCCGTTATCAACCAAAACAGTTTCTTCTTCTTTAAGCTTTAAAGTTTCTTGAGCGAGCTGAGTACTTCTCCAGCGCATGAAATAATAACCGTGCACGGGAATAAAAAATCTTGGCTTTATTGTTTTCATCACTATTTTCAATTCTTCTTGAGGCGCATGGCCGCTGGAGTGGATATCAACCATTTTGGAATGATAAATAATGCCGCCTTGACGGGAAATGTCGTCCATTAAAATCTGAACACTGCGCTCATTACCGGGCACAATTGAAGACGACAGAATAATGGTGTCGCCTTTTTTAATTTGAATTTGCTTGTGTTCGCCATTGGCAATGCGCATTAAGCTTGCATTTGGCTCTCCTTGAGCGCCGGTGCATAACACCACGATTTTATCGTCCCGATATTTATTAATCTCCTCCAAAGGAATAATTGTTTCTTTTTTAATTTTCATATAGCCCAGACTTTGGGCGATTTGAATATTGGCTTTCATTGAAAAACCGCTGATAAATACTTTCCGGTTGTGGCGTTCCGAGATTTTTATAATTTCCGCCAATCGTTCCAGCAACGAAGCAAATGTTCCGATGATAATGCGGCCGTCTGATTTTTTGAAAATTTTTTCGATTTCCGCCTCCACAACTCTTTCCGAAATAGAATAACCTTCTTTATCCGCTCCAGTGGAATCTAAAAATAACGAGTGAATTTTATGTTCGCTTATGAATTTCCAAACTTCCATATCTTTCGGCTTTCCATCAATATCATAATCAAGCCTAAAATCTCCGGGATAAACCATATTTCCGGCGGGCGTATCCAGAATAACGCCGATGCTGTCGGGAATAGTATGAGCAACGCCGAAAAATATCGCTTTGAAATGCTCCGATAATTGACGGGTTTCTCCGGCTTTTATCAATTCAAAATCAATCTTCGGCGCATTTGTAAATTCTTCCTGACGCCGGCTGATAATAGCTTTATTTAAAGCCGTAGTATAAATAGTGGGGTTGCCGATTTTTTCCATAATATAAGGAATGGCACCAATGTGATCGTAATGCCCGTGAGTAATAACCAAGGCTTTTATGTTTTTCTTTTTTGCCTCCAAATAAGAAACATTGGGGATAATAAAATCGATGCCCGGAGTAGTTTCTTCAGGAAATTGCAAGCCGGCATCAATAATAACAATCTCATCTTTATGCTCGAAAAACATCATATTGCGGCCGATTTCTTCCAATCCGCCCAAAGCGACAAAACGCACTGCTTCATTTTCTTTTACTGGTACTGTGACAGCTTTACGAATCGGTTTAATTATTTTTTGCTTAATCATTTAATAATGCGAAATCATTAATTGATTACGAGGATGACAGATTAATTTTGTCGTTCTCGCAAAATCAATGTTTCGTTTTTTTTATTATATTTTATTTTTTAATTTAATGTTTTTTTGCCAGCGTAAAATACTTGGCCCAAAAGTATTTCTCTATATCCAGTTTGGTGCCCCCGAGAGGACTTGAACCTCTACAGCCATAGGCTATACGCTCCTGAAGCGTACGCGTCTGCCAGTTCCGCCACGGGGGCAAATATTATTATTTACAAATAAAAATTATTTCAGCGCTCTTGCTGTTTTCACAAACAATTTTTCAGCGTTCTTAAACCGATCGCTGGGCAGAGAAATGGCATATTCCTCCAAGCCGCCAAGTTTTTTCTTGCTGACATAAACATAATTAGGGGAATAAAGAAAAAACGCGGGTTGGTCGCCGATAATCAGCGACTGCAAACTTGCCAAATCGGAATATCTTTTCTCATCGTTAAAATTTTTTCTTATTAATTCTATTAGATTATCCGCCGACTTATTTTCATAAAGCGCCAAGTTATAACCCGGATAAAATCTTTCCGAAGAATGCCAAAAGGAAAATAAATCCGGGCTTTCTCCTATTATATTTCCAAACAGAATCATTTGATAATCTCTGTTTTTAATAATATCGCCGTTGATGCTCGAAAGCGGGAGGATAGAAAGATTTAATTTTACGCCCGCTTTAAACCAGTCTTCTTTTATCAAATTAGCGGTTTCAACCAGAAACTGATTATTGGGCACCACCAAATTAAAATCCAACCTGACAAGCTCATTGCCAAACTGCTTTTGCCTGATATTATCTTCGCCTAGAGTCCAACCAGAGGCTTCAAAAACTTGAACGGATTTTTCCAAAGAAAAAATCTCTTCCGGATAAACAAGGCTAGAAAATCCATCAGCTCCATCAACTAACGGCCCGGCAACAGGCACTGCATAACGACCAAAAGATTTTTCGATGATTTTATTTTTATCTATCGCTAAACTTAAGGCCATTTTCACATTTTTATCCTTTAGACCCTGCTGGGCATAAGGATTTAAAAAAATCGCATAGTATTTAAGCATTCTGAAAGAAAAAATTTTGCTTGGAAAATTAATTTTGCCAAGACTTTCTTTGCTGACATTGCCCAAGCCGTCAATAATGCCCATATTAAAAGCCTTTACCAAGCTAGATTCATCGGTATAAAAAACAAAACTAAATCCGTCCAAGTAAGCTTTGTCTCCGAAATAATTTTCATTTTTAGCCAAATCATAAGAAACAATATAGCCGTCTGATTTTTTCTTAAACCCGGCGAATTTAAACGGCCCGCTTCCAATGGGCTCAAGATTATAATTGGAAAGCCGAAAATTAGCCGCTGGAATATCAGCAAAAATATGCTTAGGAATCGGCTTTAAGCCACGCAAAGCATCTTTAAAAAAAACATAAGATCCGGGCAATTTAAACTCAATCTCGCGCTCGCTGATTCGATTAACAGAAACGCCCTGCCAGCTTATAAAAAGAGGGGAATAAGAATCGGGATTCTTAATCGCCTCAATAGTGAAAATTATATCATCGCTGGTAATCGGCCTATTATCGTGCCAAAACAGGTTTTCTTTAAGCCGATAGCGCCAAATTTTCCCGGTTTCATCTGACTTATAATTTTCCGCCATGCGCTCCAGGTCGCTAAAAATAAGCTCAACTAAATCTCTGTCAACATCAGTTGAAGCCAAAACCGGATTAACAAAAGCCGGTTGCCCTACCGCTCCTTCCGCGTATTTTCCTCCGCTAACCGCCAAAATTTTAGTATTAACGCTGATAAATTTTGCAAGCAACAAGGAAGCAGAAACTAAAAATGCCAAAAAAAGTACAACAAAAACAATAATTTCTTTCCGCGAGAAAGACTTAAAAAGTTTGATAAGTCCGAAAATCATTTATTTAACCCCAAAAAGGCTGATTAAAGATAAAATTATAAGGATAATTATTAAAACAATAGTTGCGCTGAAAATAATTTTTTCCATTCCCCGGCGAACAGAATAAACGCCCCCCTCACTGCCGCCAAAAATTCCCGACAATCCGGAAGATCTTTCCTGAAGAAGAATCAAAATGATTAAAATAACGGAAACAATAATTTGAATAATTGATATAAGCATATTGTTAAGCTAACGACTCGCTGAACTTAAAATTGATTGAATCAAAAATAATCAATCGTTGTTCTTATAAAGTCGCTTAGCGGAAAAACTTATAAGCACGTTTATCGCGCCTATAATAAGCGTGGCATAAATCAAGGGCAATAATCCTTTAATATTAATGCCACTGGAAAAAATGTCAAGAATATAAAGCGCTAAAGCATTTACCAAAATTATACCCAAACCGAAGGTAATGATAATTATCGGGCCTAAAACAAGCTTAAGAACCGGTTTGATAAAAATATTAATAAGCGCGAAAATAGCCGCGGCTGTGGCAAAATTCAAAAAATCAGAGGAAATTTCAAAATCTTTGACAAAATAAGCTGCGGTCCAAAGCGCTATTACGTTTAAAAAAAAGAAGAAGATTATCCGATAAATTAAGGTCATACTTATCCACAAGAACTATTGGCTTGATAACTTATTTATATTATAATATAATCAAATCACATTTAAAAGGTCGATTATAAACAAAATATTTCAACATGTTGAATCAATTAGTGGATGCTACTATGGGTTCGCTTCTTAATGTCTGGGGCGGAATAATTAATTTTATCCCGGCTTTAATAGGCTCTTTGGTTATTCTAATCGTTGGATTAATCATCGCTGCGGGCTTAGGGTCATTAGTGGAAAGAATTATCAGTATGGTTAAAATTGATAATCTTATCCGCCGATCAGGATTAGCCTCTTATATTGAAAGAGCTGGTCTCCAAGTCAATTCCGGAAGATTTGTCGGAGCCTTGGTTTACTGGTTTTTTATAATCGTAATTATTTTGGCTATTTCTGATGTTTTGGGACTCTTTGGACTTTCGCAATTTTTGCGCGAAGTCGTAAGCTACGCTCCCAATGTTATTATCGCGGCTTTGATATTATTGGCCACGATAGTAGTGGCAAATTTCCTAAGATCGCTCATCAGAGCTTCTGTAATGAGTGCCCGGCTTCATGCCTCAAAATTCTTGGGGACTTTAGTCTGGTGGCTAACCATCATTTTCGGCTTTGTTGCAGCTTTAATGCAGCTTGGCATTGCTCCGGTTTTGCTTAATACAATCATTACCGGCATTGTCGCAATGATTGCACTAGGCGGCGGCATCGCCATTGGCCTTGGCGGCAAAGATTACGCCGCTTCTCTTATTAATCGGCTAAGAGAACACACAGAATAAGGACTTTTAGCTTAGATATCAAAAACCCCCGAATGCGGGGGTTTTTTGATTTATTTTATTCGTTTATTAATTTTTTAAATTCTTCCACGATTGGCACGCGCTCAAATTCAACATCATAAATATCAGCTAAATTATAAACTGTCCAATCAGCCAATAATAAATTAGAAAACGCTTTTTGCCAAAAAGACTCGCCTTTAAGCTCGATTAGCTCAACTTCAAAGCCATAACTCTCAAAAAGCTTTTGGCAAACTGCCATTCTTTTTATGATTCTTGGGTGGTCGCTTGGATCTTTTAAGAAAATAAAGCAAAAACCATCGGAAAGACTGCTGGTTTTTTGCGTCCTGCTAAAGCCAGCCATTTCATTGTGATTAAGTTCGGAAAAAACATTATAAAAAGCCGGAATCTTCGCTGATTCATTAAATTTTATTTTCCAGTTGCAAGACAAAGCGGAATTTTCCGCAGAAGAATAAATAACAGGAATCTTGTTCTTTATTTTTTCCGCTAATTCTTTGCCTTTTTCATTCATCTCGTCCACGGAAAGGCCATTTAAATAATCTTTTAAATCTTTAAATTCATTAATTAAATCATCTCGGTTAATAAGCTTTGCCAGAGCCATCAAGTTCAACCCTAAAGCCATTCTGGGCTGAATGCCGGTATCAGGCATTTGAACATAGGGGATATTGTTTTCTTTGGCTAAATTCAAAAGTTCTCCGCCGACTGAAATTACCGCTAAATTTAATTTTTTGCCTAAAGCATCTTTAAAAGCATCGATAACTTCTTCAGTATTGCCGGAGTAAGAGCTGGCGATAATCAAACTTTTAGCTAAAATTTCTTGAGACAGTTTCGGCAGGCCGTAATTTTTATGAATTATTAAATCAAGTTCCGGCAAGGCTGACTGTAAGAGCCCGGCAGCCAAATGAGACCCGCCCATACCAATTACAATAATTTTTTCAGCATGTTTTAAATTATTGTAATTTTCAATCTTTGGCTCAAATTCAAATTGAGTTGGAAAATTTTTTAATGATTCCATAGCTTAGATAATTTATTTGAATAATTTTAGCATAAAAAAATCGGCTCAGCCACCTGTTTGGCAATGAGCCCTGCCTGCCGGCAGGCAGGCGATTTTTCGAAAATCCGCACTATTACTGATTAGAAATCGGCTCATCATAAAATTTTCCAAATAAACCAATTTTAACTGAAGATTTTTCTTCTTTTTAAGAACGTCTTCTAACTAAATTATTAAAACCTTAAAATTTTAGGAATCCGCTAATACGACTCTTTAATTTTTTGAGCTGATTTTCATTTTCATTCCCAAAATCGTACCCACGCCTATGCCTAGCGCATAAATTATAATTGCAATAATGCTTCTTTCTTTATCAAGTTGGGTAATAATGTTATATAACACCAACATTGAGACAACGGTCACTATAACTGAAAAAACGGCAGCAGGAATTGCTTTTTCTTTCGCAATAAAACGCCAATTAAGAGTGAGTAGAAAATCCTGAAGAATACCAGCTAAGAAATAAAGAATTAAATAATAATACATGGTCGTATATTATCGCAGTTTACTATGAATAGTGCGCCTACGAGGAATCGAACCTCGACCTCAGGCTTCGGAAGCCTGCGCTCTGTCCGTTGAACTATAGGCGCAAATAACAAGCCAAAAGAAATTACAGCTTGAATGATATTTTTACATAAACTACATCGCTGGGCCTGGGAGAATAAGATATCTCGTTTTTATCTTTTTTAAAAGTTTCTTTTATTTTTTTTGCCAGTCTTACGGCAAGCTGATTTTCAGTTGTCGTAATTTCCAAAACTCCTTCTTTGATTTTTTTTATTTTAATAAGCCGGTCTAAGGGGTCGCTTAAATAAGCTTTGCGGCAAAAATTTTCTGCTAAATTTGTTAGGTCGCTCAAAATTTTTGCTGGTATATTTTCCACAACAATTTTTCCTTCAAACTGCCGATTTTCAATCATTTTGCAAGCTGGGCAAACAGAAAATCTGACCAAGGCGTCTTCTTTGGGATTTTTATAGTTTCTCAAATTATGATGCCAATATTTTTTATAATAAGAAGCGCCGCAATCTCGGCACAAAACAAGCCCGGCTTTGCCTTTGGGCAATTCATGCTCTTCCCTTCTGGGTAAAATTATTTTATTGTCGTATTGTTTTCTCTTTTCCATAGATATTAATATATCATTTAATATATCACAGCATAGATAATCCCCGAGGCAAAAACAAGAGCCATTAAATAAATTATTATCGGATGGATTTTTGTTAAAATATGCTCCGAGCTTTCAATTTTTGAGGCTTTTTTCCACATTAAAATTATAAAAATCCCTTCTAAGCCTATAAAAACTCCGCCCACTAACTCAATTAAACTTATAAAATTATTAAATCCGGCGAAATAAAGCAGCAGCGCAGAAATTGAAACTATCAGCGTTGACAAGAAACTATTTATATTCAAGTCGTGCTCCAAGCTTTTTTTTACATCGCGGCCAACAACAATATAAGTACTCCATAAAGAAAATGCGCCCGCCAACACCAAAGCAAATAACGCCCAAGTCGGAAAAATTCCCTTCAAACTAGAAACAACATCCGGAGAAATATCATCAACAAGAGACAAAGCTGCCACAATAAACAAAGCATAAATAATTGCCGGTAAAATCGTGCCTAAAATAATAGGTTTTTTTGCCAGAGCCGCGGATTGGCCGTTATTTCGGAAATATCCCAAGACCGCGGGAATGGCCACCCGACCAGCCAAAGAAAACAAAATTATGCCAAAAGGGAAAAAAATTTTACCTGATTCTCCAAAAATAGACTGAGTTGTTATATTAAAATCAGTTAAGCCCCAAAATAACATCAGTAAAATAACCAAAAAAAGAGGCATTTCGGTAAACAATTCGAAAGCGCTTATTTTGCTGATATTGAGAAAAAAAGTGATTGAACCTAAAAACCAGAAGATTAAAACTCTATAATTGTCTAAAGCATCAGGTGTGATTAAATTTATAAAACTCACTGAAAGCACCAGATAGGCAACCAAGGAAAAAATCGCTCCAATGATTGTCATTAAAATTCCGAAATAAAAACCTGCATTCCCGAGGTAAGTTTTTGCGTAACCGGCAAAGCGGTGATTTTTAGGCGTCCTGGCAATAATGTCAGCGTACATTAAATGCATCAAAATCATAACAATGGTCAAAAAAATTAAATAAAAAAATCCAAGCAGAAGACCGGATTGATTAAATGCATAAGGCAAGGCGAATATTCCCGCCCCGATAATTGTACCAGCCAGCAAACCGATTGGCAGAATGAAATTTTTGTACATTAAATTAAACTAAAACGCGCTAAAAAATTACTTTGCGTGATGTTGATTGCTTTCTTTATCTTTTTTTATCACCTCAACTAATTTATCTAAAAGCGCTTTGGGGTCAGTGTCATAAACTATTTTGCCCTTCATCTCTTCGGCGCGATGGGATTTTTCAATCAAAGTTTGAAACATTTCATCAGTTTCCCATTTGCCTTGTAAAATGCCAATAGGTTTTTTATCTTCAAAAGTTATAGTAAATTCATTCAGAGTGCCCATGCGTCCGCAACCGAAAATCACCGCGTCAGCCGCTCTTACTAAAATCAAGTTTCGGCCGGAATAATTAAAGCCCGTATAAACTATAAGGTCATGGTAATCAAGAGGCAGTTGAAAATCCTGAATATGCTCGCGCTCGGTAGCAGCCGGAGAAAACCCGACCACAATACCTCCGGCGTCTTTAGCGCCTTTAGCCGCCCAAAAAGGAAAGCCGGTTGTAGCGCCGGTCACAAGCACGGAATCATGCTTTACGATTTCCCGGCCTAATTCTTCGGCCGCGCTAAAAGCGTCAGGCCCGCAATGGCCGGTTTCCGCTGCGCCGGAAACGCAAATTTTATACTTATAAACTATGTGGCACATATTGTTGTTCATAAAATTATTATAGCAAAACTTCTTCGCCTAAAGAAGGAATCGCGGTTTCTATAGCCAAATTATCCTCAATTTTCTGAGCTAGAGAAGCTGATTGATCCTCTTCGCCTTGAACCAGAAAAATCTTTTTTAGTTGGTGATGAGCCGGCTCAACCCAGCTCAATAATTTTGCTTGGTCGGCGTGCGCAGAATATCCGGAAATGTTTTTCACTTTGCAATTAACCGCCACTTCTTCGCCGAAAATTCTTACGCTTTTTTGACCATCTAAAATCTTCCGGCCAAGCGAATCTTTTGCTTGATAGCCAATAAATAAAATAGCGCTTTTCTTATCTGGCAAATAACGCATCTCGTGATGAAGAATCCGGCCGCCTTGAGACATGCCCGAGCCGGCAATAATTATTTTGGGAGGCTTAATATCATTAATTTCCTTTGATTGTTCAACAGTTAAAGTAAATTTCAATCCGGGAAAATCAAAAACAGAATCGCCTTGGCGCATTAAGGACAAAGTTTCTTCGTCAAAATAATCTTTGTCTTTGGCGTGTCTCTTATAAATCTCCGTAAGCCTTATCGCCAAGGGACTGTCAATAAAAACCGGAAGCTTGGGAATGCGGCCGTTCTCCACCAAATCATTTAATTCATAGAGCAGGTCTTGAGTCCGCTCCATGGCAAAAGCGGGGATAAGCAAAGTGCCTTTAGTTTTTACCGTATCTTCTATTAAATCTTCTAAAATATTTTTGCGAATTTCCAAATCTTCATGAAGCCGGTTGCCGTAAGTTGATTCCATCACAACATAATCAGCTTTGGCGATATTCTCCGTGTCTTTTACCAAAGGCGTAGCTTTATTGCCCAGATCGCCGGAAAAAATTATTTTTTTGCCGTTTTTCCCTGAAATTAAAATAAAAGCTGAGCCTAAAATATGGCCGGCGTCAAAAAATTCTATTTCAAAATTTTTTATTTTAAATTTTTGGTGGTATTTTTTCCCCTCCCAAAGCTCCATAGTGCCGTTAATATCGTCAATAGTATAAAAAGGCGGAATATTTTTGCCTTCATTTTCTTTGGCTAAAATATGCTCGGAATCAAGCAATAAATACTTGCCGAATTCTTTAGTCGGAGGCGTAGAATAAATCTTGCCCCGAAAGCCTGATTTATAAAGACGCGGAAGCCTTCCGGTATGGTCGACATGAGCGTGCGTAACGAGCACGGCATCAATGCTTTTCGGGTCATATAAAAATTCGTCAAAATTGGATTTTTCACAAAAATTAGAACCTTGAAAAAGGCCGCAATCAATCAAAATTTTTGTTTTATCCTCTTCTAATAAATAATTGGCGCCGGTTACTGTTTTGGCGCCGCCGCAAAAAGTTAGTTTCATAATAATTAAATTATTTTTTTAAAGCCGGTGAAAGTCGATTTTATTGAAAACGATTATTCTTTTATTTTCTTTTTCTCCATGATTAAATTTTATACGAATTGCGTTTTTTGGCAAATATCGCTTTATAATTTGCGGCCACTCTATTAAAATTATGTTTTTCGGATTTTTTAAAATTTGCTTTAATCCTAAATCTAAAGCTTCTTTCGCTTTCTTTATGCGATAAAGGTCAATGTGGTAAATATTGCTAAAGCTTCCCGATTTTTTAATTTTATAATTTTTAATGATGACAAAAGTCGGGCTAATGACTTTCTTTTTCAAACCCAAACCTTTTAAAAATCCTTGAGCAAAAGTCGTTTTGCCGCTTCCTAAATCGCCTTCAAAAGCAAATACTAAGGCGTTTTTTCGCTTTATTTTTGCCGTTGAAATTTTTTTTGCCATCGTTTTGGCTAATTTTTGAGTTTGCTTAAAAGAATTTGTTTTGTGCATGCAGGATTATTAAATGTTAAAAATCATTGAAAAATTATTGCTTGATTTAAATTTTTGGGATTATTGCGGTTTATTAAAAAACGCCGGGCGGGCGCTTTTTATTTCTAATTTTTTAATGGATTAATTTTGTCTGCTTTAATTCGCCCAGCCATTTATAAGCTTCTAGGCTTGCTTTCCGGCCATGCGGAGTTCTTTGGATAAGGCCGGTTTTTAATAAATAAGGCTCATAAACCTCTTCTATTACGCCTTTTTCCTCTCCTAAAATAGCGGAAAGAGCTCCAACGCCAACCGGGCCGCCTTTAAATTTTTTAATGATAACCTCCAATAAGCGACGGTCATGCCATTCCAGCCCCATTTCATCGATTTCCAGCATATGAAAAGTTTCTTTAACTATTTCTTGGTCTATCAAATCATTATTTTTAATTTCAGCGACATCTCGACTGCGCTTGAGAAGCCGGTTAGCTGTCCTTGGCGTAAAACGAGAAGCTTTAGCAATCATGGCAACTGCGCTTTCTAAAATATTTATACCCAGCACCTCGGCAGAATGTAAAATAATTTTTTCAATATCTTCGTTGCCGTAATAATCAAACTTAAAGGTCGCCCCGAATCTAGAGCGCAAAGGGGAGGAAAGCAAATTAATTCTCGTGGTAGCGGCAATTAAAGTAAAAGGAGGGAGGTCTAAGGCGACTATCCGGCTTGACGGGCCTTTGCCAATAGTTAAATAAATTTTTCTTGATTCCATTGCCGGGTAAAGAATTTCTTCGATTTCCGGCCTTAACCGATGAGCTTCATCAATAAATAAAATATCCCGGGTTTCTAAATTTGAGAGCAAGGCGGCTAAGTCTCCGGTTTTTTCGATGTTCGGACCGGAAACGGTTTTTAAATTAGCGCCCATTTCTTTAGCCACCAAAACCGCCAAGGTTGTTTTTCCCAAACCGGGCTGGCCGTAAAATAATAAGTGGTCGCTTGATTCTTTTCTTTTTTTTGCGGCGCCTAAAATTATTTTTAAACTTTTTTTTATTTTTTCCTGGCCAATATACTCTTGCCAAGAATTAGGCCGCAGAAGCGAGTCAATATATTTATCGTCTTGAGTCCTATTGACAGTTTTTTTCATTTTGCTATATTGGAAATTCGTTTGCCTAAAATATACTTTATATACTTTAGGGGTATTGACATTTTATAATAAGCGTGCTATTATACATTAAAGACTGCCTAACCCTGTGGGCAAACCAAAAGGAATTTCTTTTAGACTTTGGATGGTCTGGTCTTGGCTGGACCTCTCCTCGAAGGAATTCTCAACCTCTTTGCAATTAAGAGTTTCATAACGCCCACAGAGTTAGGCGGTTTTTATTTTCTTTTTTATAAATTTACTGCCACTCGAGCGGCCCGGTAACATTTTCAACCTCATCAAAAGTGGTAATGCCTGAAATCGTTTTTAATATACCATCCTGCTGCATTGTTGTCATGCCTTGTTTTGAGGCGAGCTCTTGTATTCTAGGCTCGCCAGCTTCTTGCGCAATTAATTCTTCTAAAGAGTTATCAACTATTAAAAGCTCATAAATAGCGATTCTTCCTTTATATCCAAAATTGCCGCACTTATCACAGCCCACAGCCTCATAGATTTTAATATCATTATATTGTTCCGCGCTTGCTCGAGAAGGCAGTTTTTTTAAAAAAGAGCGGATTTTGCTTTCTAAGTCAGGCTCAATTGATTTGGTTTTTTTACAATCAGGACAAAGCCGGCGAACCAGCCTTTGTCCGATAATTAAATTTAAAGCCGGGCCGATGCTTGTTGCTTTTACGCCCAAATCAAGCAAGCGGGGGATAGCGCCGCTTGAAGCGTTGGCGTGAATCGTGGAAAACACCAGGTGGCCCGTTAAAGCCGCTTGAATACCTATTTCAGCGGTTTCTTTGTCTCTTATTTCTCCAACTAAAATAACGTCCGGATCTTGCCTCATTAAAGACCTTAGCCCAGTGGCAAAAGTATAACCGCTTTCTGCATCAACCTGGGTTTGTTCAATGCCTTCCATGTGATATTCTATCGGGTCTTCTATGGTGATTAGCTTAATTTCGGGATTTTTTTTGTGGCTTAAAAAAGCATAAAGAGTGGTGGTTTTTCCGGAACCGGTCGGTCCGGTATTTAAAATAAGACCGTTGGGTTTTTTAAGCTCGTTTTCTATAATTTTTAAATCGTCTGTTCTTAATCCTAAACTAATTAAAGAAATATTAATGCTGTCGGGATCAAGCAAGCGCATGACAATCACTTCTCCAAATTCTGACGGCGCAATCGCTATTCTTGTTTCAATTTTTTTTTCGGGAAATTCGATGGTAAACCGGCCGTCTTGCGGCTCGTCGTGAATATTAATCTTTAAACCGGAAAGCAGTTTAATTCTGGAAAGCAGGTGTTCATAAAATTCTTTTTCTATTCCGGAAAAAACTTTGCGCATCAAACCGTCAACTCTAATTTTCAAATTGACGCTTTTTTCTTCAGACTCAAGGTGAATATCGGAAGCTCGATTAATTAAAGCGCCGGCAAAAATTATTTCCAAAATTTCGGCGACATCACCTTTTTCTTCATATGCCGAAGAAAGTAATTCGGTAAAATCTTTCAGTGAATTAATTTTTTTTCTGATTTCCGAAAATTTTTCTTTTTCCAGCCCTACTTTTCCGGTAATTTGATTTTTTTTTTCGGAAATAAACTTATAAAAACCAAATCCGTAGTCAAAACTTTTTAAAGAAACTATAAAAATCTTCAGCTTGAATCCTTTGGCTTCCAAATTTTTAATCTCTTCCTTAGTTTCGGTCAGGCTTAAATCAACAACCGCCACGGCAAGATTATTATTTTTTAAACTAACCGCCAAAGCCTTGGCTTTTTTGGCATTTTCTTCGGGAATCAGAGCTAGAGCCTCAATGTTTATTGAAGCAGTTGTCAAATCAAGATAGTTTTGGTTTAAATTTTTGGCAAGTTTTTGGGCTTCTCTTTCTTTTCCGGCTTGCCAGATTTGCTTTAGTTTTTCCTTAATATTAAAATTTGAATTATTCATGCTATAGTGCATATACATAATAGCATAACGAAAAATAAAATAAAAAAGCGATTGGTTTGTCCAGAGGAAATGCGGTTAATAATAGTTTTCCACAAGTAATCCACATTTATCGTTTTTTTGCTATTTCTTAAATCAGGAAACTGAAATAGGATAACAATTAGAATTATTAATTTTGCTTATATTTAATATTATTTTTATTTATGGACATTGAACAGCTTTGGCAAACCGCTTTAGCGGAAATAGAAATTCAAATATCGCGGCCTAATTTCCTTACTTGGATGAAAAACAGCCGTTTGCTCAAAAAAACAGATGAGGGATGCGTTTCTATCGGCTTATCCAATAATTTTGCCAAAGAATGGGTGGCCAATAAGTACCATAAAATTATTTTTGAATCTCTTAGGTCTCACGACCCTTCGATAAAAAAAATAGAATATGCCATTCTTAACGAAAAAGCTGATCTGTTTAAAACTATCCAAGAAAATGAAACAGAAAAGCAGTTGGTTTTTCCGGAATTTAAAATAGATCCGGAGTCCGGCCTTCATCCGAAATATAATTTAGAATCTTTTGTCGTCGGCTCGTCAAACGAACTGGCCTATGCCGCGTCATTGGCTATTATTAAAAACCCCGGAAAAAAATATAATCCTTTTTTCATTTACGGCGGAACAGGGCTTGGTAAAACACATCTTATCCAGGCCATCGGCAACGAAATAAAAAAAACTCATAAAAATAAAGTGAGAGTTAAATATGTTCATTCAGAAAAATTTGTCAACGAAGTAGTTTCGGCGATCCGTAATAAAAGAATGGATGATATAAAAAATATTTACCGTAATGTTGATGTTTTAATAATTGACGATATTCAATTTATCGGCGGCAAGGAGCGAAGCGAAGAAGAATTTTTCCACACATTCAATGTTCTTTATGAAAACAATAAGCAAATAATTATTTCTTCGGATCGCCCGCCGTCAGCCATTCCTACGCTCCACGAAAGGCTCCGATCGCGCTTTGAGGGAGGCATGGCGGCTGATATTACTTATCCTGATTATGAAATGCGCATGGCAATCATAAAAACAAAGCTTCAGGAGATGAAAAAAGTGTTGCCGGATAATTTATGCTCAATCATCGCCTCAAAAGTCCAAAGAAACATCAGAGAGGTTGAGGGTATTATAAATAAAATAATATTTTACCAAGAAGTTAAAAATATAGAGCTCCAGCCTAAAATGATAGAAGAAATCATTAATAACACTCTTCAGCAATCAACTAAGAAAATTTCTTCTGACCAAGTAATTAAGGCGGTTGCTGCTTTTTTTGAAATTCTTCCGGAAGAAATAAGCAACCATTCAAGAAGAAAAAGAGTTATTGAACCAAGGCAAGTTGCGGTGTTTTTGCTTCGGGATATCCTGAGGATGTCTTACCCTGACATTGGGGATAAGATAGGGAAAAGGGACCACACAACAGCAATTCATTCTTTTGAAAAAATATCCAGGGAAATCAACAAGAATCACGATTTAAATCAAAAAATTTTATTAATTAAAGAAAATATTTACGAAAGTGTTTAGAAATAAATCCACTGCTTTTCCCCAGGTAATTAAATAATTTCTATTAAAAAATCTATTTAAATAAAGGGAAAATGCGTTTGTCCACAAATTAACAACCCCCTACTACTGCTACTATATTAATATATTAATAATAGTAATAGTAATAATAGTATAAACAAAATTGCTATGAATCTAATTATTTTAAAAAATAATTTAAAAGAAGGAATTAAATCTTTGGAAAGAATCAGCGTGGCTAATTCTAGTTTGCCGATACTTAAAAATTTTTTAATAGAAACTCAAGATAATAAAATAAAATTATCAGCAACCGACCTGGAATTAGCAGTAACAAGTTTTGTAACGGGAAAAATTATTAATACCGGCGAACTAACAATTCCCTTAAATATTTTTTCAGCGATTATTAATAATATTCAAACCGAAAGAATAACCCTAGAAATTATTAATAATAAATTACTAATAAAAACCGATAATTATCAAGCAGAAATAAACGGCACCAAAAAAGAAGAGTTTCCGATTATTCCCCAAATTACCAATACGCAAAATCATTTAGAAATTAAAAATTTTATTTTAAGAGACGCCCTGGCTTCTGTTATTAATTCAACTGCCGCTGAAAACAAACCAGAATTAAACGGCGTTTTATTTGATTTTCAAATAAATTCACTAAAAATAGTAACAACCGACAGCTTTAGATTATCAGAAAAAACAATCAACAATAATCAATTCAATACAAATTTTAATAAACCATTCAAAATAATAATCCCATCAAAAGCAGTTCAAGAGGTAATAAAAGAATTGCAAAACAACGACGAAGAAAAAACAACAATCTTCCTAGATCAAAATCAAATACTTTTTAAAACAGAAAAAACAGAAATAATTTCAAGATTAATAAATGGCGAATTTCCTGAATATACGCAAATTATCCCAAAAAATTACGAAACCGAAGTGATAATAAACAAAGAAGAATTGATCAATGCGGTTAAGTTGGCCGGAATATTCGCGGAGAGACTAAGTGAGGTAAAAATAATAACAAAAGAAAGCAATAAAAGCATAGAGGTTTTTTCTTTTAGTCAAATTATTGGAGAAAATAAATACTTAATACCCGCAAAAATAAACGGCGCGACAATGGAGGCGGTTTTTAATTGGCGATTTGTTTTGGATGGATTAAAAAATATAAAATCAGAAAATATTTTTCTCGGCTTAAACAGTTCCAACAAGCCAGCTCTTATTAGATCAAACGAAGACGAGTCTTGGTTTTATGTTTTAATGCCAATTAAAAACCAGTAATAATACTGTTATTTTTTTAAAACATTTTGCTCGATCCACAATTGAACCGGGGCTTCCCAATTTTTAAATTGAGGGTCAGCTTCCGGATTAAAAAAGGACAAGGAAAACAAATCGTTTTTGTTGATATAGTAAAGAATATCGTGAATTTGTCCTTCTGGGGATATATATTGGCCGTTAAGCATGGTTTTGTTGGGAAGAGGGGACTCCTTAGCTATGGGTTTAGAAAAAACCTCGTTTGGATAATTTAACAAAGTTTTTTTCATAAAATCATTCCAAATCGGCAAAGCGGCTAAAATACTGCCAGCTTGTTTTTGCATCGGTTCTTGGTGGTTGTTGCCGGCCCAGACGCCAACTACCAGGTATGGCGCGTAGCCAATCGTCCAAGCATCCCGGTAGTCGTTGGTTGTGCCGGTTTTTAAAGCAACTTGCCGGTCGTCAAAAGAAGTTAAATAAAAGCTATTTTGATAAAGAGGTCTCCTGGCTTCTTCGTCGGAGAGGATATCGTTTATAAGTTCCGCATAATAAGATTCAATTACTTGAGTTGCCTGATTAGAAGCCGATTCTAAGATTTTTCCGTTTTGATTTTCAACTTTCAGTACTATTTTTTGATTGTGCTTTACGCCATTTTGAGAAAAAACAGAATAAGCGCCGACTAAATCCAGCAGTTTAACTTCTCCGCCGCCCAAAACCAGCGACAGACCATAACGCGACGGATTATTTAATGTAGTGATGCCAAAATCCTGAGCGGTTTTTATGGTTTCGGGAATTCCAGCGAGATAAAGAGTTTTAACAGCGGGAATATTGATTGATTGGGCCAGCGCATTTCTTAAGTTAATCGGACCCTTGAAGTTTTTATCAAAATTTTCCGGATGATAACAATCCTTAAGATCATTTAAAAAATCTACAGCAATCGGACAGCTCGGGTTATTGGGAACAAATTCGGTCGGCAAATCAAAAACAATTGTTTCCGGAGATAAGCCTTTTTGAAAAGCGGTAATATAAGCAAACGGTTTAAAAGAAGAGCCCGGTTGCCTGAGGCCGTTGGCTGCAACATTAAAATTGCCTTCGTTTTTTGTGTCAAAATAATCGCGAGATCCAACCAAAGCAAGAACCTCTCCGGTTTTTGGGTCTTGAGCAACAAGCGCCGCATTTTTTCCTTTGTATAAATTTTCGTTTCGAGAGGCGCCTTCAGAAACTACACGCTCCGCAATTTGTTGGTAGTCCCAATTAAGCGTTGTAATAATTTTTAAACCACCTGCTTTTAATGCGTCTTCGCCGTATTTATTAGCCAGGTAATCTTTTACCATTATTACAAAATGCGGCGCTTTAATCGAACCAAGGTTTTGGCTGCTAAACTCAAGCGGATAACTTTTTGCCCGTTCCAGCTCTTCTTGGTCGATAAAACCGAGTTTAAACATTTGTTCTAAAACATAATTTTTTCTGTGAAGCAATTCATCCGTGTGGCTGCCCCAAGGAGAATAATAAGTGGGAGCTTTCGGCAAGCTGACCAGTAAGGCAGCTTCAGCTAAAGAAAGTTCTTTGGCTGGATGCCCGAAAAAAATCTGGGAAGCGGCTTCTATTCCATAAGCATTAGAGCCATAAGGGATAGTATTAAGATAAAGAGTTAAAATTTCATCTTTGGAATAATTTTTTTCCATCCAATAGGCTAAAATTAATTCCTTTATTTTTCTTTCCACCGTCTGCTCTGAAGACAAAAAAGCGTTTTTAGCTAATTGTTGAGTAATAGTGGAGCCGCCTTGGCTAACGCGGCCTTTTATGATATTTGCCGCAAAAGCACGAATAATAGCGCGCAAGTCATAAGCTTGATGAGTATAAAAACCTTGGTCTTCGATAGCTATAACAGATTTTTTTACATAATCAGGAATTTGGTCGCTTGCAATAATCGTTCTTTTTTCTTCTCCAAAAATTTCATAAAGAAGAACTTCTCCGGTGCGGTCGTAGATTTTACTTGATTGAGCGACTTGATGGCTGCCGAATTGAGTCGGGTCAGGAAGCTCTTTGGTAATTTTAGCAAGTTTGGCTAGTCCAATAAGCGCTAAAATAAAAATAAATAGAAAAAAAACGCCTATTATTTTCAGCCAGAGCCAGGTTTTTTTATTAAATAAAGACATGTTAATAATTAGTTTAAATTATAATATAAAAAACAGCGAAATTTCAATTAAAAACCCCCTTGCGGGGGTTTTTAATTTTATTCGATATTTTCTTCTCCTGCTTCGCCGGGCTTATCTTCCAAAATTCCTTCTTCCGGTTCGCAATTGGGACAGGCGCCGTATTCATTTAATTTTTCCCCGCATTCTTCACAAGGCTCTTCGCTGGATTTACTTTCTCCTTCTTCTTCGTCTTCTGCGTAGTTGGTCAGTTTGGTGATTTTTAATTCGGTGATAGACATTTTTTTATAAATAATAAACGACCTTTTAAATTTTTAAAGAAAATTATTTTTGTTTAAATTATTAGCCGCAGTAATTGCCGTAGCCAGAGCGTCGGTGACATCGTCAATTTTGTTTATTTTATCAACTTTTAAAATTATCGCAACCATTTTTGCCACTGCTTTTTTATCGGCCAAGCCGTATCCCGTGGCAGCTGCTTTTATTTCTGACGGCGAATATTCCAATAACGGTATTTTGTGCTCAAGAGCTATTAATGTCAAGACCCCCCGGCTTTGAGCCACATCAAGGGCAGTTTTAATATTTTTCATAAAGAAAAGTTTTTCTATGGCAATTAATTGGGGCTTTTGTTTTTTGATTAGACCGGAAAAAGATTGAGCCAGCTCAACCAATCTTTGCTGTTTGTCTTTGGAGGAAATTTTTAATAAACCGCTCTTGATAAGCCTTAAATTATTTCCGTCTTTTTTTATAATTCCGTAGCCCGTGCGAGTTGAGCCAGGATCAATACCAAGGATTAACATATAATTAACAACTGGTAATAATGATTATTGAGTGATTATTGGCTGTTGGTTATAATTTTTTGAATATCGCTATGTTCTTCTAGTTTTTCAATAAGTTTTTGTAATTGTGTTTTGCCGCTTTCGGATATTTCCTGATTAAATTTGGCAAGCCAAGCGCCATCTTGTTTTTCAAAAGTCCACAAAACGCTTCCGGGTTCAGCGAGCTTAGCATTGCTGTCGCTTAATATTTTTTTGATTTCAGCAATTGAGCGGTTGCGGCTATCGGTTGTTGCTTCAATTAAAATAGCGACGCCTTCAGGTCCATAGGCTTCAATAAGCAATTCTTCAATATTGTCAGCGGCCTGAAGGGCGCGTTTTACGGCTGATTCTATTTTGTCTTGAGGCACGTTATTCTCCTTGGCTTTTTCAATGGCGGTTCGCAGGCGAGGATTAAATTGAGGATTTGATTCGGTTTTTGCGGCAACAGAAATCGCGCTTAATAATTTAGAAAATAAAGCGCCGCGCTTCTGGTCAGCTGTGCCTTTTTGGTGTTTTATTTGAGACCACTTGGAATGTCCGGACATATTATTATTTTAAATAGTAATCAGGGATCAGTGAATAGTAAATAGTGATTAGCGAGTAATAAAAACCCGCACCTTTTGGCGATGCGGGCAAAGAATAAAGAGCAGATTTTCAAGGGTCACGGGTCACGGAGATCCCAGATGCGTATCGGCCAGTCCTCAACTTGTTCGGCGTTGGCATGGCCGTAAAAATAAAACACTCTGTTTGCCGAGCCGACAACTTTATTGCTTTTGTAAGCCACGGCAACTACCGATAACTGACGGCTGACGCGGTAATCAACAAAAGCCTTTATTTGAGCCGGCATTCCGGGCGGAATCCGTTTTGTCTTAACGCTGCCTTCAAGCGAAATATCAGCTCGTTTGCCGTTGATGAATATTTCCAGTTCAAAAGGCGTTCCGTTTACCGGAACAATCGTGACATACGGGAAATATAATCCGTAGTCATAAAAGTTCGAGTAGGGACTGCGCGGTCCTCTAAAGTCGCCGGAAACATAAATGTCCGGCCGGACAATCAACTGATCATAAGGCGCGCAGCCAAGCAAGAAAGCGGAGAAGAGGAAAAAAAGAGTTGCTTTCAGCGTTTTCATATAACCTCCCTCGACAAGTTATTAAGTTTTCAAGTTTTTAGCTTTATTAATTATATCGCAAATTTACTTTTTTGTCAATATAAACAAAGCGTACAAAAAAATCCTTGAGAGACCGCATTTTAAAGTTTTTAACCTGAAAAAGCGCAAGTCAACCATAAGCTATTAAAAATTATCTAAATTAAGACAGATAATTTTCCAACAGGAATTCGTATATTAGGCCGTTCCAGTTGAAAATAAAGGAAAGAATAATCGCGATTATTGCGATAATAACGCCTCCAATGGCCATTTTTTTACTGCGCGCATCATCACTTTCTTTTTTAAAAGAAAGGATTGCGGTAGTGATAGTAAGTGGTATAACGATATAAGCCAATAAACCACTGCCGCCAAAAAAGAAAACCACAATTCCGCCTATAAGAGATGTAAGACCAAAATTATTTTTTTTAATTCCGATAGGCCGGTTGAGATCCATAGGTATTTATATATGATAACATATTTAATTAATAAAGCAAGACTTGTTTTTATTCCGATTCCTGCTATTATTTAAATTATGTCGGTAACCTACCAGCCGAAAAAGAAAAAAAGGAAAAGAGTGCACGGATTTTTAAAGCGTTCAAGAACGCCGGGCGGCAGAAATGTTTTGCGAAGAAGAAGGAGAAAGGGAAGGAAAAAACTCAGTACGTAAGAGTCATCGCAAATCCTTCGAAGTAGCTTAGGATAATGCGCCTGCAGAACCATAATGCGAATTAACAGCAAGTAATGGCAATATAAATAAATTTGCATTATTTGTGAAAAATATGCTTGCAAAAAAATACCGGATTCCAATTCAGGACTGGCTTAAAGAGAGAAAAAAAATAAATATTCGCAAAAGCGAATTTTTTATTATAAAGACGGCGGCCAATAATTTATCATTTTCCCGGTACGGCTTAATTATCAGCAAACAAGTCAGTAAGGCGGCAGTCAGGCGGAACAGAATAAAAAGAATCATTTTTAATTTTATTCGACTTAATAAATATCATGAATTATCAGGAAGAGATATTTTAATAACAGTTTTGACAAAATCCGATAAATTAAAAAAAGAAGATATTGAGAAAGAATTAAAAAAAATATTAACCATTAATTACTAAGAGATAACTATTAACTTTATGATTGCAATATTCAATGAAATTTTTTATCGGCCGCTATTTAACGCCCTTATTTTGTTATATGATTATTTTTCTTTCAGCGATTTTGGAATAGCTATAATTATTTTAACGATTTTAATAAGGCTGATACTTCTGCCCTTGTTTTATAAGAGCGCCAAAGACCAGTCAATTATTCAGCGCTTGGCGCCTAAAATGAAAGAAATTCAGGAGAGTCATAAAAATGATAAGGCAAAGCAGGCAAAAGCAATGATGGATCTTTATAAGGAACACAAAGTAAATCCGTTTTCCGGATTTTTGTCTCTAATATTAATTCAATTGCCGATAATTTTTGCGCTTTATCAGGTTTTTTTAAAAGGATTAAACACGGAATCTTTTATTGTTTTGTATAATTTTGTTCCAACGCCCCAAGAGATTAACCATTATTTTTTGGGTTTAATTGATTTGAGCAAGCGCAATGCTGTAATAGTTGTTTTGGCGGCGATAGCCCAATATTTTCAAGGGAAATTATCTTTGTCTAAAAATAAGAAACCCATTAAAGATATGACTATGGCCGAGCAAATGAGCCGGCAAATGGTCTTTATTGGTCCGGGCATGACGCTGGTATTTTTGTTTTATCTGTCTTCGGCAATCGGACTTTATTGGTTGACGAGCTCGGTGTTTTCTGTTATCCAACAAATAGTCATCAATAAGCAATTAAATGTGGGAGAAGAAAAATTGGTGGAAATAGATAAAAAGTTGCACGAGAAGAAATAATAAGCATAATTAAGACCATGGATAAACTTCAAGAGAAAATAAAAACAATGATTGGGCTGATGGGATTTGACGATTTTTCAGTAAATTGCGATGCCGGTGAAAACAAAATTTCTGTTTTTATCAATGATGAATTGGTGGAAAAATTTTTACCGGGTTTTGTCGAAAACTTCGACCATCTTGTGAAATTAATGATAAAAAAGGAAGAAATCAGCACAATATTTGTTGATGTGAATAACTATCGCCGCAAGAGAGAGGGTCTTATTGTGGAATTAGCTAAAGCTTCGGCAAGAAAATCATTGGCAGAAAAAAAAGAAGTGTCTTTGCCGGCTATGAATGCCTATGAGCGGCGCTTGGTTCATTTAGAGCTGGCTCCAAATCCCGATATTAAGACCGAAAGCATGGGCGACGGGAAAGAAAGGCACATTATAATAAGGCCGATAAATTAGCTCCAATTTTTTTCTATTTTTGTTTCTACTTTTAGCGGCACTGATAAAGGAAAAATATTTTCCATCGAGTTTTTTATCAAAGCGACAACTTCGCTTTCCAAATCGTTTTTCAAGAGATCATTTTTTATTTCAAAAAGCAATTCGTCATGAATAGAAAGAAGCAAACGGACGGAAGTTCCCCACCAGCTCTTTTTTTCAAGCTCATCTTTTGTTTTAATCATTGCCAGTTTAATAATATCAGCGGCCAAACTTTGAACTGGCATATTTATTGCCGCTCGTTCGGCTTCTGAAGCAAGCCGGGGATTAAACGAGACAATATCAAAAAGCCAGCGTCTTCGGCCATTTATATTTCTAACATAGCCGAAAGATTTTGCCTGTTTTAAAATTTCTTCCTGCCAAATTTTTATATTTTGAAAGTCATTAAAATATTCCCGGATGAATTTTTGCGATTCGGCTTTAGATAAGCCGCTGGTTTGAGAAAAAGCTCGGGAGCCCATGCCGTAAATTACGCCGAAATTCAATGTTTTAGCTATTTTTCTCATTTGGGGAGTGACGTTTTCCGGCCTAACGTGAAAAACTTGGCTGGCGGTAATAGTGTGAATGTCTTTTCCCTGATTAAACGCCTGATTCATTTTTGGATCATCACTTAAATGAGCCATTATTCTCAATTCAATCTGGGAATAATCAAAAGAAACAAGTCGAAATTCTTCAGAAGGGATAAAAACGTGCTTTATTTCGTCGGGAATAGTTTGAAGATTAGGATTTTCCGAAGACATTCGGCCGGTAGCGGCGCCGAGCTGGAGAAAAGTTGTATGCACTCGGCCGCTTGAATTTCTTAAAAGAGGTTCAATGTAAGTTGATTGAAGCTTAAAAACTTCGCGATATTTTAAAATTAAATCTATAAATTCTTCAAGTTTTCGATTGTTTTTTGAGGCGGATGTTTTTAATAAAATAAGCTTATCCGCGCCGGTAGAGGAAATCTTTGTTTGAAATTTTTCAGTAAAAATATCAAGCATCTGCTTAGGAGAATTGATATTAAATGGCTGACCGCTGGCTTGATGAATTTCTTCGGTCAGCACAGTTATTTTTTCTGCGTATTCCTCTTTGATTTCTTCGAGTTTTTCGAGATCGATTTTGATGCCCCAATCATTCATTTCTTCTAAGATGGGAATTAAAGGCAGTTCAATTTCAAAAAAAACTTTTTCTAAGCCGTATTCTTTGATTTTAGCTTTAGCAAAATCAAAAAGCGTTTCAATCGCTTCTTTGGAATCAACAAAATCTTTTTTTAAGAATTTTTTAGTCAGGCTAAAAACGGAAAATTTTTTTAAGCCGGGATCAATTAATTGTAAGGCGATTAGAAGGTTAAAATTTTTTTCTTGGCTGGCTATATTTTTATCAATAATCAATTCCGCTGTTTTTTCTTCTTTTTGGGATTTGTTTTTTTGAGGCTCGTGAAAATTATTTATTCTGGATACAAGGCTTTTAAAGCCAAGTTTTTCAAAATAATCAGAAATGGTTTTAAGATTTAAGCCGTGGTATTTTAACTCGGCTATATTTTTTATCAGCAGAGGAGCATCGCGGCGAATGACAGCCAGTTTTTTAGAAAGCAAAGCTTGTTCCCAGAAATCAAAAATTTTCTTATAAGCTTTTTCTTCTTTGTTTTTTTTGCTGAATTCAATAATAGCTTCCAAATTTTGGTGTTTTTGAATCAGCGAGCCGGCGGTTTTGGGACCAATTCCCGGGACTCCCAAGATATTATCTGATTGATCGCCAACCAGGCCTTTGTAATCGGGCAGCTGGTCTGGTGATATGCTAAAGCGCTCTTTAACCGACGCTTCATTATAAGTTATGGTTTCAGTGATGCCTTTTTTTAAAGTTTTAACGACAACTTTTTCATTTTCAATTAATTGTAGCGTATCAAGATCGCCGGTTAAAATGATTATTTTTAAATCCGCAGTATCTTTGAATTTTTCCACAGCTGTGCCGATTAGGTCGTCCGCTTCAAAACCTGGCGCTTCAAAGGTTTTCACGCCAAACTGATTGAACAGTTCATGAGCTTCAATGATCTGAGAAATTAATTCGTTCGGCGCTTTGGGCCGGTGAATTTTATATTCCTTAAAAGCTTCTTTTCTAAAAGTCGGTTCCGGCCGGTCAAAAAAAGCCGTTATAAAATCCGGCGGCTCTTCCCGAAAAATTTTTATCAAAATACTTGATAAGCCATACAAGGCGCCGGAAGCCTGGCCATCTTTAGTAGTTAAGCCGGGCAAGGCGTGAAAACAGCGATGAATTAAGGCGTTGGCGTCGATAATAAGCAGGATTTTCATTTTGAAATTATAGCATCTTTATTAAACTTATCTTATCCACAATTCATTAATTATTAGTGCTTTTTATTACGCAATCTAATATAATAAAAGGAAATGAATAAGAAGAAAATTGTTTTAATAATTTCAGGGATAATTTTGGTCTTGTCTATTTTCGCCGGATTTTATGTCTGGAAAAAATATTATCAAAAAATAACCGAGTCAATTGTGCCAATTGTTCCGGTTAAAGAATCAACGGAGAGTTTAGGGGGCCAGATCTATGAAGAAATAAAAAATCCAGCCGCGGAAATTCCGCAAACTAATCCGTATGAGACAAAAACCAACCCTTTTGAGGCCAAAATCAATCCGTTTAAAGAGGTTTATAAAAACCCCTTTCAATAGAACAATATAATAATAAGCTACTAATAAATGAAAATAATGCGAATAAATATAAATTTAATATTAGGCGCAGCTATCATTGCTACTGGATTTTTTACCAGCTATTTTATAATCGCTCAGGCGCAGGAAACAGAAATCGGAACACAACAATTAGATATCAGCTATCCAGTAAAAGAACTAGGCAATTGTAAAAATGAAACTCAATGCCGGACTTATTGTGATAAGCCGGAAAATATTGGTGCTTGCGTTAATTTTGCCGAAAAAAATAATTTAATTTCCAAGGAAGAAGCTAGAAAGGCAAAAGCTTTTATTAAAATAGGCGAAGGTCCGGCTGGCTGCAAAAATAAAAAAGAATGCGAGACTTTTTGTGATAATCCCAATAATATGGAAGTTTGTTTGAATTTTGCCGAGGAAAATGATTTGATTTCCGAAGAAGAGCTAAGGGAAGCTAGACTAGTTGCTAAGACAGTGAAAGAAGGAGCAACTCTTCCTGGCGGCTGTAAAAACAAAAAAGACTGCGAATTATATTGTGATAACTCCGAGCACATGGAAGAGTGTTTGGCTTTTGCCGAACAAGCGGGTTTTATGCCTGAGAAAGAACTTAAAGAAGCAAAAAAAGCAATGAAAGCGATTAAGTCCGGTATTAATCCGCCGGGCAACTGCCGAGGGAGAAAAGAATGCGATGTGTATTGTTCCGAATCAATTCACATGGAAGAATGTTTTAATTTTGCCGTGGCGGCCGGTTTTATTGAGGAGAAAGAAGTTGAAGAAGCCAGAAGAATTATGCCATTGATGATAGCGGGCGAGATGCCGGGCGATTGCCGGGGCAAAGAAGAATGCGAAGCATATTGCGAAGATGGAACACATTCGGAAGAATGCGCTAATTTTGCTATTAAAGCCGGTTTTATGAAACCGGAAGAAGCTGAAATGTTTAGAAAAACCGGCGGTAAAGGACCGGGCGATTGCCGGGGCAAAGAAGAATGCGAAGCATATTGTAATAACTCAAATAACGCAGAAGTTTGTTTTGGTTTTGCTAAAGAGCACGGACTGATTCCGGAAAAAGATATTGAAAACATGAGAGAAGGGATTGAACATATGAAGAATGATTTTTCTGGAGCGCCTTCTGAGGTTCAAGAATGTTTAAAATCAAACTTAGGTCTGGAAATTTTGGAGAAAATTCAAGCCGGCGTTTTGATGCCCGGACCGCAAATAGGAGATTCTATGAGAAAATGTTTTGAAGGGTTTAGGCCTAAGTCTATGATTCAAGGCGAATCAGCGAGACTTCAAGAAGGAAGATTGCAAGAGGGCATGCCAATGATTGGCAGTCCGGAAAGAATGAGAGGACCGGGCGGTTGTTCGGGATTCGAAGATTGCACGAGATATTGTTCTGACCAAACACATAAAGAAGAATGCGAAAAATTTAAACCAGCTAATTTGCCCAAAGGACTTCCTGAAGGATTCAAAGAAGCACCTTATCGTGAAATGCCTCAAGGAGAAATTCCAAGCGAAATGTTCCGTGAAGGATTCGAAGGTCAAATGATGCCGGCTAAAGAAATGCCATTTTACGGAGAGGCGCCTAATAATTATCAGAATATAATTCCTAGCCCCGATATGATTAAGAAAATGATGGAGGAAGGACAAATGCCAACTCAGGAAATAATGTCTCCCCAAAGGATAATTTCGCCATTTGCTCCTTTAATGCCGATACCGCAGGAGTCAGTTGATAATTTACTTTATAAAGAGCCGTTTTTAAGTCCGGTTCCTTCAGAAAAATTTATTTCGCCGCCGCCTTCTGATATTATGCCTAATATACTTACAATATTTATAAAAGCATTTAAAAGCATAATCTGGTAATTTAAGGAAATAAAGTGCTTGCAATGATTTTAACAAAATTAAAATGGTTCGGTTTTTTCGCGTTGCTTTTATTTTTCGGAATTTTATTTAGTACTTTAAGCGTTCAAGCCGCCACTTATCATGTTGATTATGACAATGGCAGCGATACTAACAACGGTTCAGCGTCTACTCCTTGGAAAACTCCTTGGTACGCGGGAACGCGAGTTGTTCCCGGCGATACGGTAATCGTGCATGCCCGAGCCGGCGGAGCGGTTTATACCAGCGGAACCACAGCCGCTGCCATTCAGGCCACGGTGGCAAATACAACCTGGAAAGCCGCGCCAGGAGAAGTAGTCTGGATCTCCAGCACAAATAATCATTCAAGCAATGTTTATAACACTTGCGGATTTTGCAAAACGATTTCCATCGGCGCGGCCAATGTTACGATTGATGGATTTTATGTCTGGGGTAATATTCACGTCGGCGCTGGCGGAGATAATTCTATTATACAGAATAACGATTTATCTGGCGGTGGCGATTATCAGGGATTTCCCGCAGTTATCCGCACCACAGGCAATCCTCCCAATACAACGCCTACAGACTGGATGGAAAACTTGCTTGTTCGAAATAATAAAATTCACGACAATTTGCCTGCAATGGCCCAAGGGTCGGGAAATGACGTTCTTATTTTAACATACGGGACAAAAGGCATGATTTTAGAGAATAACGAATTCTATGATGGCCTTAATACAGGCATAAAGTGGAAAGACCGCGGTAATCAAATGACTGCGCGCTATAATTTTTTTCATAATATGCCTCAAGGAATTGAAGGAGACACTCAAGTAGGCATTGATTGGTCGGATATTTATCAGAATGTTTTTATAAACAACGGCACGGCTGTTTCCGTGGCTAACGGGGCGCCTAATTACTTTTACGTAAGGAATAATACGTTTTACAACAATATCAGAGACATCGGTTATTGGCAAAGCACGTCTCAGGCGTCTCATTTTTGGAATAATATTCATTATCATGCTACAGGCGGAAATTTTTTGGGTTTTGATTCTTCCAACTGGACGATCTCTGATTTTGATTATATAGATTACAACGATTATTACAGCGGAGCCGGCAATACTAGTTGGTGGGTAAACGGTTCTTCCAAAGGAACCACTCTTTCGGCTTGGAAATCTTTTTTGGCTGGGGCTGGTTGTACGACCGGAATAAATTGCGATGAAAACTCTATAACAACAAATCCTAATTTTCTTAATTCTTCTGGAACATTCAATCAACCCGCTGATTTCAAAAGAACTTCATATCCGGCCAATGGACGCTCGAGTCAAGTAATGGGCGCTTATCAAACAGGCACTGAATGTATCGGTCTTTTATCAACTTGTTCGGGAACTCTGCCGCCACCACCACCACCGCCTTCTGATACTACCGCTCCTTCAGTTTCCACTGGCTTATCCGCCACTGCAATCTCCCAATCTCAAATTAATCTTTCTTGGACTGCTTCTACTGATAATGTCGGAGTAACAGGCTATAGAATATATCGAGCAGGTACGCAAATTGCTACCACCGCCAATACAACTTATTCAAATACCGGACTTACGGCTTCTACAGCCTACTCTTATACAGTTGCCGCTTATGACGCGGCTGGTAATGTATCAGCTCAATCAAGTTCAGCCTCAGCTACAACTCAAGCTCCGACAGCTGACATCACTCCTCCTGTAAGATCAAGTGGAGCTCCATCAGGCAGTCTGCCTTCTTCAACCACTCAAACTACCTTATCCTTATCAACCAATGAAACTGCCACTTGCAAATATTCAACTACGGCAAATACTTCATACGCCTCAATACCCAATACTTTCTCCACTACCAACTCAACCAATCATTCAGTCTTGATAACAGGTTTATCAAGCGGTTCAGCTTACTCCTATTACATCAGATGCCAAGACCAATCCAATAATTCTAATCCTGATGATTATCTAATATCTTTTTCCGTGGCTTTAGCAGGAGGTTCAAGTCAGCTACCTTCTAACTTAATAGGCTATTGGAATTTTGACGAAGGAAGCGGCTTAATTGCCAATGATTCTTCAAGTAACAACAGCGGAACATTGACCAATGGACCGACCTGGACAACCGGAAAAGTAAATGGAGCCATAAACTTTGACGGAGTAAACGACATGGTTGACTTGGGCAGTCCGACAATCATGGATAATTTAGACCCTTTTACCATTACCATGTGGATTTTACCCAATACTTTGGGAGGCAGTTCATCCGGAAGATTATTTAATAAGGCCACTTTAACAACCGAATACAAAAGAACAAAACTTCAAACACCAAATACTTTCTCCTCGTTTATTACAAGAGCAAATGGAATTGCGTCAACCGTGGCGGCCAGTGATTCCATCACGCTGGGCGCCTGGCAGTTTGCGGCTATAACATTTTCCAGCGCTGACGGCATAAGATTTTATACCGCGCCTTCAGGTGGAAGCGTAAGCGAGACCGCTTATACTTCAAGATCAATAGGCAGCGGCGCTCCCACTGACGATTCAGCCAGTAATTTTATAATCGGCGCCTTTACAAGCGGTTCTCAAGCATTTAACGGAAAAATCGACGAAGTAATGATTTATAATAGAATTCTTTCCTTGCAAGAACTTTCCAGTGTTTCTAATTATACTGGTTCAGTCATCCCGCCTCCGCCGCCTTCTGACACCACGGCTCCATCAGTACCCACAAACCTATCAGCCACTGCAATCTCTTCAACTCAAATTAATCTCTCTTGGATTGCTTCGACTGATAACGTCGGAGTAACAGGCTATAGAATATATCGGGGAGGTACGCAAATTGGAACTTCCAATACTACCAGTTATTCAGACACCGGCTTATCTCCAAGCACTTCATACTCTTATACGGTTTCCGCTTATGACGCCGCAAATAATGTATCAGCTCAATCAGTATCAGCCTCAGCCACGACTCAAGCTCCGCCAGTCTCCACTACCTCCAATGTTTCTTTCAACCTATCTCTTGAAAGAAACACTACTATTAATTCCAACAGCTTTACCATCTCTATTTACAATCCGGGTTCTTCAACCGCAATCTACACCGCAACTCAAAACCCGACTGCTAACTCAATAACTTTATCTTCAATAACCATTGCTCCAAGCACTTACGACGTTAAAGTATCATCACCTTATTACTTATCCAAAAAACAAACTAATATCAGTCTTACCAATAACTCAACCATCACTATTCCAACCTTACCAGCCGGAGACTTAAATCAAGACAATGTCATCAATTCTCTTGATTACTCCATGTTATCTTCCAAATGGTTTCTATCAGACCCAATCTCTGACATCAACAAAGACACTATAGTTAATTCCATAGACTTCTCCATTATGAATAGGAATTGGTTGAAGATAGGGGAGTAGAAATAAACAATAAAAAAAACAGCTCTGCATTGCGGGGCTGTTTTTGTTTTGATAGTATTTATCTAAATCACGGAAAACGATGGAATTTAAAATTTTAAAAAAATCAAAGAAAAGTAAAGCGCGTTTGGGAATTTTAAAAACCGCTCATGGAGAAATTGAAACGCCGGCATTTGTGCCGGTGGCTACGCAGGCAACGGTTAAAACTTTAACCAGCGAAGAAGCGATTAAAGCCAAGTGCCAGATGCTCATTTGCAATACTTTTCACCTGCATTTAAAACCCGGAGAAAACATTATTAAAAAAATCGGAGGGCTTCATAAGTTTATGAATTGGCCGCGTCCGCTTATGACTGACTCCGGAGGATTTCAAGTTTTTAGCCTTGGGTTTGGCAGAGATTTCGGAGTGGGCAAGATTTTAAAAGAAAAGCAAAACATAAAAATCGGCATCGGAGCTCAGCCTTCTTTTTTAAAAATTAACGACCAAGGAGTTATTTTTCGGTCTCCTATAGACGGAAGAGAACTTTTTTTGGGTCCCAAAGAATCAATTAAAATTCAGGAAAGCCTGGGAGCGGATATTATTTTTGCTTTTGATGAGTGCACTCCGCCGCTGGCTGATTATAAATATACAAAAAATTCTCTTATAAAAACGCATGCTTGGGCAAAAAAATGTTTGGAAGTAAAATCCGCTAGTCAAAGAAAAAAACAAGCTCTTTTTGGCATTGTTCAAGGAGGCAAATTTAAGGACTTAAGAATAGAGAGCGCAAAATTTATCAGTTCTTTGGATTTTGGAGGATTCGGCATAGGCGGAGAATTCGGAGACGATAAAAAGGAAATGGCAAAAATAATAAACTGGACTATCAACGAGCTTCCCGAGACCAAGCCAAGGCATTTATTGGGTATCGGACATTTGGAAGACATGCCGATAATTATTAAATCAGGAATCGATACTTTTGACTGCATAGCGCCGACTCATTACGCCCGCCGCGGTATTGCTTTTACGAGTTTAGGCAGACTGGATTTGGGGAAATCAAAATTTTTAAATCTTCCAGTCAATAAAAAAAATGGGGAAAACCCCTTGGATAAAAACTGCGATTGCTTTGTTTGCAATAATTATCGGAGAGATTATATTGCGCATTTATTTAGAGCCAAGGAAATTACCGCTCTAAGCCTTCTTACTTTTCACAACCTTCATTTTTTTAACAGTTTTGCGGAGAAAATCAGGAAAGACATAAAAAACGGGGAAATTTAAGTTTATTAGCAGGACTTTTTATGATTTTTAGCATATAATAAACTAAGCCGTGTTTTAGTAGAGAGTGTAATACGCAAGTCTCCTCCTCGTCTTTTACAAGGAGAAGCTAATGCTCTCGCGATTTTACATAGGCGCAGGCAAAGGTCGAAAAACCAGATTTATTAAGTTTAATTTAATATGAAAAAAACAAATTTAATTTTAACAACAGGAATTATTTTGATGATCGGTTTGTTTGTCGTGTCAGGCGTTGTTTTCGGACAAACCGCAACTTCCACGAATTCTAATTCAACTACCACCTCTTCGACAACGACTTCTACCACAACAACTGACACTCAAAATACAGCATCTACATCTACTCAGTCTTCTTTAACATCAACCAATGTTCTTCCGATAATTAACAATATTAACAAGGAAGAGTTAAAACAATCTTTGTCAATCAAAGAAATTCAAGGCAGAGTCATTTGCCGGGAGCTCGGCGCTTGTCCGGTTTTTGCTGACCCGAGATTTTCCACGGAAGTGTCAATTAAGGCGGCTAAGGTTACGGAAGTTTCCTCGAGCACTCTTGGAATTTCAGTCTTTGGCTATAATTATAAAATTGACATCTCCAGCGCAAAGGTATTGCGATATTCTTGGGGAATCTCAACTGTTGACGAATATTCTGTCGGAGATATTATAAATGTTTTCGGCTATCTTGATCAAAGCAATCTTTATTTAATTCACGCTCAGACTGTCCGCAATGTTTCCATTCAAAATATTCACACCGTGTTTAAAGGGACAATTGTGAGCGTCAGTTCATCGACAAACTCTTTTGTTCTTCAGACAGGAGAGCGCGGCAACCAGACTGTTAATATTTTAGCCGGCGTCAGAATTATTATCGGAGCGTTTGTCGGCACAGTCGGCGATTTGAGAGCGGGAGAAAAAGCCGTTGTCCGCGGAACATGGAACAGAACGCAGAATTCTATTCAGGCCAATCTTATTATTATGGATTATTATTATGACGATAACGACAAAAATAAAGATAATGACGACAGGCCATTCTTTATAACGCCGACAATAAGAAAGATTGAGGATAAATTTATCAAAGGCATAGAAAAGATGGAAGTTAAGCTGGATAAAGAAGAAAAAAAGATTGAAAATAACGAAGGTATTAGAAAGAAAATTGAAGAACTTCAGAAGAAAATGTCGGAAATGATTGATAAATTGAAAACGCAAAGATAGCAAAGAAGTGATAATTGAAAACAAAAACAGCCCTTCATTACGGGCTGTTTTTGTTTTCTTTATTGACCCTAATTATTTATTATAATATGTTTTAAATATGAAAATACATCGCTTTGTCGGGAATTTTAATTTTTCCTCAAACAAACTGGTTATTTCTGAGCCGGAGATATTTAATCAATTGAGAAATGTTTTGCGCGTTAAAATCGGAGATTCGTTGATTTTGGCTGACGGAGAGTCAAACGAGGCGCTTGTAAAAATTTTAAAATTAACTAAAAATTCCGTTGAGTTGGAAATCGTAAAAATCAGCAAAAATGAAAGCGAACCGGATGTTTGCGGAATTTTGTATTGTTCAATATTGAAAAGGGAAAATTTTGAATTGGTTATTCAAAAAGCAACGGAAATAGGCATAAAAAAAATTTATCCTTTAATAACTCAAAGAACGATAAAATTCGGCTTAAAAGAAGAGAGATTAAAAAAAATAATTAAAGAAGCGGCTGAGCAATCAGGCCGAGGCATTATTCCCGTTTTAAACAAAACCATAGATTTTGAGGAAGCAATTAAGATTGGCGGCAAAAATGACTTAAACTTATTTTTTGATATATCCGGCGATAAATTAAAATTTGAATCAACTCAAAAAGCTAAAGGCAATAATAGGGGGATTTTTATCGGTCCTGAAGGCGGTTGGAGCGAGGAGGAAATAAAAATAGCTAAAAAAGCTGGTTTTCAAATAATAGGCTTATCAAAGCTGACTTTTCGGGCAGAAACTGCGGCAATTGTCGCTTCTTATCTTGCCACGCATTCTTAAAAAAATCACTTTAATCCAAAAGTAATATTATTATGCTCAGTCAGGCAAGGGCCGGCAAAAATAATTAAAAATGAAAAAAATTTTTAAATTAAAATCAAAATTTAAGCCGGCGGGCGATCAGCCGAAAGCGATTAATAAACTTATTGAAGGATTAAAAAAAGGCAATCGATATCAAACTCTATTGGGCGTGACCGGTTCCGGCAAAACATTTACCATGGCCAATGTAATAGCGGAATTTGATAAGCCGGTTTTGGTGATGGCGCCCAATAAATCTTTGGCTGCCCAGCTTTATCACGAATATAAAACTTTTTTTCCGGAAAACTCGGTCAATTATTTTGTTTCTTATTACGATTATTATCAGCCTGAAGCTTACTTGCCTTCTACCGATACTTATATTGAAAAAGAGGCAATGATAAACGAGGAAATCGATCGCTTGAGGCATCAAGCGACCAGCGCCTTGCTTTCAAGAAGAGACGTGATTGTAGTGGCTTCAGTTTCTTGTATTTATAATCTTGGCGTGCCTTTGAATTATCTGGAGTCCGCCATTCATTTGGAAATTGGAAAACCGATTACGAGAGGAGATTTAATGCGACAGCTTGTCAGAATGCATTTTTCAAGAACAATTGGCGCTTTAAAAAGAGGGTCATTTAGAGTGAGAGGTGATTTTTTCGAAATAATGCCGGCCGGTGGAAATCTGATAAATTATATTGAAATAGAAGAGCAGAAAATAAAAACAATCGCCATTACCGATCCTTTAACAAGAAAATTTATTGAAAATAAAAAAGAATTGGTGATATTTCCGCCTAAGCATTTTATTTCTACCGGACCGCAAATTGATACTGCCATAAAAGAGATTAAAAAAGAATTAAAAGAAAGGTTGGATTATTTTAATAAAAAAAATCTTTATCTTGAAGCAGAAAGACTGGAACGAAGAACTAGATATGATATGGAAATGCTTAAAAGCATAGGTTATTGCCACGGCGTAGAAAATTATTCAAGACATCTGGCGGGAAAAGTCTCCGGCGAACCGCCGGACACTTTACTTTCCTATTTTCCGTCTAAAGGCGGGAAATCGGATTTTTTGCTGATTATTGACGAGAGCCACGTAGCTGTGCCTCAAGCAAGAGGGATGTATGAGGGCGATCAAAGCCGGAAGAAAATTTTGGCGAAATACGGCTGGCGATTGCCATCTGCTTTGGATAACCGGCCGCTAAAATTTACGGAATTTGAAAAGTTTATCAATCAAGCGATTTTTACTTCAGCTACGCCAGGGTCATATGAATTAACAAATTCTTCTCAAATCGTGGAGCAGATTATCAGGCCAACCGGGTTGATTGACCCGCCGATTGAAATAAGGCCGGTGTTTGATAAAAGCAGGAACAGGAGCCAGATTGACGATATAATTGAAGAGCTTAAAAAAATAACCAAAGAAGGCGGTCGGGCAATTATCAACACTTTGACGAAAAAAATGGCGGAAGATTTGGCTGACTTTTTGAAAAAAGAAAAATTTAAAGTTAATTATATGCATTCGGAAACAAAAACTTTAGAGCGGATTAAAATTTTAACTGATTTTAGAAAAGGGTCGGATAAAGGCGGATTTGATGTTTTAGTTGGCGTTAATTTGTTAAGAGAAGGGTTGGATTTGCCGGAAGTATCTTTAGTGGCGATTCTTGATGCTGACCGCGAAGGTTTTTTGCGTTCGGAATCTTCTTTAATTCAAACTATGGGACGGGCCAGCCGAAATGTCCTGGGCAAAGTAATTTTATACGCTGATAATTTAACAGGTTCAATTAAGCGGGCAGTCAGCGTGGTCGAGCGTAGAAGAAAAATACAGTCAGAGTATAATAAAAAACACGGCATTACGCCCCAGAGCATCAAGAAAGAAATAGAAAAATTGATTGAGACGGGGGAAAAAATAGATTAAATTTAACACTAATGATTCTTTCATCTCATATTATCGTGGCTTCAGCGGCAACTGTTTCTTTGATTAACCGGCCGGCAAGCGTTTTTAACGCGCTGGCTATTTTTGTAATTGCGCTTTTGAGCCATTACTTGGTTGATTTAATTCCTCACTGGGATTATAAAATCTGGTCAATCAAAGAAGATGACGACGAAGCGGAAAAAACAATTTTAAAAAAAAATACTGATAAAATATTATTGCCGAATAAAAAATTGGAGCTCAACCGCCATTTTATTTTAAAAGATTCGGCAAAAATGTTTTTTGATTTTCTGTTGGGCGCGGCAATAGGATTTTTGATTATCCGGCCGGAAATTAATTTTGAGGCAATTTTAATGATAATAGTTATGATTTTTGGCAGTATTTTGCCAGACGCAATGCAAGTGGCTTATGCGATTTTTAAAAAAGCGCCTTTTATCCAGCTGCAAAAATTTCATATGCTTTTTCACGGGCCTAAAAGAGCAATAAATAATAAATTAAAGTGGATTGCTTTTCAGGCGGCGGTTATTTCAGTGATTTCTTCAGCTCTGATGTTATTATCAAACTTATAAAAATCGGCTCAAGACTGATTTGCGAATGAGCCGATTTTCAGCCAGCAATAGCGCATGTTTTTGAAGTATCGGCTCATCGCATTTTGGCGTTTTAATTGACTTCATAAAATATTAGACATAAAGTTTAAAATAAGTACCCCTAAGGATTAAAAAACAGGGGGTTTTATCTTTTGAGTATGGAGGACAAAATAATTATAAAAGGCGCCCGAGTGCATAATTTGAAAAATATAGATTTGGAGTTGCCGAAAAACAAGCTGGTAGTTTTTACCGGAGTTTCCGGCAGCGGCAAGTCTTCTTTGGCTTATGATACGATTTTTGCCGAAGGCCAGAGAAGATATATTGAATCTTTATCGCCTTACGCCAGGCAGTTTTTAGGTCAAATGGACCGTCCGGATGTTGATGAAATTATCGGACTTTCACCGGCTATTGCCATTAATCAGCGGGCTTTGTCTCATAACCCGCGGTCAATCGTAGGCACGCTTACAGAAATTTACGATTATTTAAGAGTGCTCTACGCGAGATTGGGCGAGGTTTATTGTCCGCTTGACGGCGTAAAAATTAAAAAACTTTCGTTAGAAGAAATAGTTGATATTGTTATTAATAAAGCCAAAGAGTTAAAAGAGGAAAAAATTTTGATTTTGGCGCCAGCGGTGCGCGGCCGAAAAGGAGAATACTACCAATTGCTCTACGATTTTCTTTCTCTGGGATTTTCCGAAGCGAGAATTGACGGAAAATATCACTCGCTTCATGAAAAAATTCCTCTTTCCCGATACAAAATGCATACCATTGAAATTGTTATTGACAGGGTTTTAATAAAAGATGAGAGCCGGATTTTTGAGGCGGTTGAAGGCGCGCTTAATCACGGCAAGGGATTAGTACGCGCGGTTTTTAATGAAAATAAAAAAAATCAGACTGAGCTTTTACTTTCTTCTAAGTGGACTTGTCCTAATGATAATTTCGCTTTTCCTGAAGTTGAACCAAGACTTTTTTCTTTTAATAGCCCTTACGGAGCGTGCCAAACTTGTTTTGGGTTGGGCAAAACCGATTTGTTTCTTGGCACAATTTGTCCGGATTGCAAGGGAAAAAGATTGAAGCCAGAAGCCTTGTCTGTAAAAATCGGCGGAAAAAACATTCATGAAGTCACTGCCTTAACTATTGATAAGGCTTATGAATTTTTTGCCGAATATGAAAACAATTTAACCGAGCGGGAAAGAAAAATAGCACAGAATGTTTTAAAGGAAATTGTCGGTCGGTTAGAATTTTTGTTGGAGGTCGGGCTTGATTATTTGTCTTTAAATCGTGAAGCCGAGACATTATCTGGTGGCGAGGCTCAGAGAATAAGATTGGCTTCGCAGATTGGTTCGAAATTATCAGGAACTTTGTACGTTTTAGACGAGCCGACTATCGGGCTTCATGAGCGCGACACAGAAAGACTGATAAAAACTTTAAAAGCGCTTAAAGACCAAAACAACAGTTTAATTATCGTAGAGCATGATGAACGGACGATTAATGAATCGGATTATCTGGTTGATTTGGGGCCTTTAGCCGGAAAAAATGGCGGTGAAGTGGTGGCAATAGGCGAGATAAAAAAATTATTAGGCGGGGTAAAACAATCTCAAGCAATCAACAAAAAATCTTTGACTCTCAAGTATTTATCAGGGGAGAAAAAAATTGAAGTGCCAAAAATCAGGCGGTCAAAGCAAACGGAAAAAATAAAAATCATCGGAGCCAGAGCCAATAATTTAAAAAACATAGACGTAGAAATTCCCCTGCGGAGACTGATTTGCTTAACCGGAGTTTCAGGCAGCGGAAAATCTTCTTTATTGTACGATGTTTTATATAAAAATTTGGAAAGAATAAAAGCCAGATTTAACGAGCCTTTGGAAGGAGTCAGCCAGATTTTAGGAACTGAATATATAGACAAAGTGGTGATGGTTGACCAATCGCCGATTGGCCGGACTCCCAGGTCTAACCCGGCAACTTATACGGGAATTTTTACGCCTATCAGAGATTTTTTTGCTTCTTTGGAAGAGTCTCGCGCTAAAGGATATACCGCCTCAAGATTTTCGTTTAATGTCAGCGGAGGAAGATGTGAAGCTTGCCAAGGCGCGGGCTTTAATCTGGTGGAAATGCATTTTTTGCCGGCCGTGCTTGTCCAGTGCGATGTTTGTAATGGCAAAAGATTTAATCGCGAAACGCTTCAGGTTAAGCATAAAAGCAAGAACATCCATGAAATTTTGGAAATGACGGTTGATGAAGCAATAGATTTTTTTGACGGGCTTTATACGATTACCGACAAGCTGAAAGTTTTAATAGAAGTGGGCCTGGGTTATTTGCAATTAGGCCAATCAGCCACTACATTATCAGGCGGCGAGGCTCAAAGAATAAAATTGGCGCGAGAATTAACTCATCCATTAGGCAAAAGAGCAATGTATTTGCTTGATGAGCCGAGCGTAGGGCTTCATTATTATGATATAGAAATGCTGCTTAAAGTTTTAAATAAACTGGTGGATAAAGGAAATACTATTGCGGTTATCGAACATAACATGCATATTATAAAATCCGCGGATTATGTCATTGACCTTGGACCGGAAGGCGGGGAAGCTGGCGGAAAGATTATCGGCAAAGGCACGCCCGAGGAAATCATAAAAATAAAAGGTTCTTACACGGGAAGATATTTAAAGGAATATTTAATACAGTAAAATATAAAAACTAGGTCGCTTATTTATTTGATAATAAGGTTTATGGCCTTGACAGAGAAATTAAACTTTGCTATTATTAAATTTCGCTTTTCATCGGCGTATTTTTTTTGAAAAGCAATCAGCTCTTTACATATTACATATTTTTGAGAAAACCCTTGGCGAAGGGTAAAAAAACAACAAAAAAAGGAGAATAGAAGAATGGAGCCGAGAAAACTGATAGTGGAAAAAAGGATCATAGGGAACTTGCGGGAGATAGCCGCGACAAACACCGAGGCCGGTTTGGACATCGAGGTGAACAATAACGGCACAGCGACCGTTCTGCAACTGAACACGCCGCTGTCGGTCGAGGAGAGAGCCAGAGCGCCATTCGAAGAAGCAAGCTTCACGGGAGCGCATATCAAGAGTATTCAGAAGCAGGAGAATCTCTTGATAGTCGAGACTTTCGGGCTGTTTACCAAGTCCGAGATGTCTGTCGTGGCTCGTATTTTAGAGGCCATGGATATCAAGGGAAAGACAGACGCGCTATATCCCGCGGGCACGCTCTTGAAAAAGACCAACGTCTTTTTCAGCGCAACCGGAAAGCCAGAGGAGATTTCCACGATGGGCGGAAGCTACATATCGGCTTCAACAGCAAGGATCATTGCTTTGGCAAAGATTCTTGTCTTCACCCATGGCAAGGAGCTTCTGAGCATCCCCTTGACCTCCATAGCCAAGACAAAAAACTGGCTTCAAGACGCCAAGCTGTTGGCCAAGGCTAACAGCGAGATCGTTTACCTCGGCAGGCCGGAAGGAAACCTTCTTGCAATATCAACCGAAAGCGACGTCCCGTACTATGTCGACGTCAACGAGTGCCTGAAGAATCAGATCTGCAATAAGAAGCAGATCAAGGGCATCGAAGGCATCGAGGAGTTCAGGGGCGCCGCTTTAATCGGCAGAGTGAGAGGCAATAACATTGCCCTCATGAAGAAGGACGAGACTGCGGTACAGTTCTTCCCGGCCGAGCAGTTCCAGCTCCAGCAATAGCTTCAGTTTCAAAGCTTCAAGCTTTAAGAATCAACCTTCGCCAAGGTTTTCATACTACCCCACAGTCTATATGATGTGGGGTATTTTATTTTCTAATTTTTTATAACTTTTTACTTTAAGATATTTAAAGGATCGCTAATTTGAATAAAAGAGCCAATTGTTTTATAAATATCTTTATGAAGCTTATAGAACAAGCCAAAAAATTACCTTTACTCCCCGGAGTTTATCTTTTTATCAATAAAAAAGGCAAAGTTTTATATGTGGGCCGGGCGATTTCTTTGAGAAAGAGGGTATTAAATTATTTTCAAAAAAATTTAGATCAAAGAATAGGAGAGATGGTAAATTTGGCTTCAAAAATAAATTATCAAAAAACCGGAAATATTTTAGAAGCGATAATTCTTGAGGCAAATTTAATAAAAAAATATTGGCCCAAATATAATATTAAAGAGAAGGACGACCGTTCTTTTTTATATGTTGTCATTTCAAAAAATGATTATCCCAGGCCGATTATTTTAAGAGGCAGAGAATTAAAAAAATTTTATTTTCGTCAGGCTAACGTTTTCGGTCCTTATACCAGCCTGGCTTTAATTAAAAATGCTTTAAAAATAATCCGGAGGATTTTTCCTTACGGCACATGCCGGCCAAATCAAGGCAAACCTTGTTTTGATTATCAAATAGGATTATGCCCGGGAGCGTGCATCGGCGCAATTTCAAAAAACGATTATCAAAAAAATATAAAAAATATTATTTTGATGCTATCCGGCCAGCATAAAAAATTAATAGAAAAATTGAAATATGAAAATCCGGAAAAAATCAAAGCTTTGCGACATATTCAGGACGTGGCTTTGATTACTAAAGAAGAATCAACAACGAACGCTAAATTTAACCGCATTGAAGGTTATGATATATCTCATTTGACCGGCAGAGAAACTTACGGTTCACTTGCGGTTTTTATTTCCGGCCAGCCGGATAAGGCAAGCTATCGGTTGTTTAAAATTAAAAACGCGCCAGCGTCAGATGATTTAAAGGCTTTAAAAGAAATAATTGTCAGAAGATTTAAGCATTTAGAGTGGCCTTTTCCTGATTTAATTTTGATTGACGGCGGCAAACCGCAGGTTGATTATATTGAGAAAACCCTGAAAGATTTAAATATTAATATTGCTTTAATGGGAATTTCCAAATTGGCCGGCGATAAGCTGGTTTTTCCGGCAAAAACCAAAAAATCAATTAAGGAATCAACAGAAGCAATAACTGAAACTCTGATAGAATTAAGGGATGAGGCGCACCGGTTTGCTTTGAAATCAAGCCGGATTTCCAGAGAAAAAGGAGTTTTTGGGAAAAATAAGGGACGCGATTAATTTGTTTTTTAAAAAAAACATTTTATAATAAAAGTATGGAACAAAATTTATGGATTCTTTTGCAACTTTTAATCGCCGCTTTTTTAGGGTCGCTTTTGGGCATTGAGCGGGCAATCGCCGGGAAAACCGCAGGACTGCGCACTTTTGCCTTAGTCAGCTTGGGTTCAGCTTTATTTATAATTATTTCAAAGATCGCCAATGAGAGTTATTTGGGCGTTACTGTTTTTGACCCTTCCAGAGTAGCATCGCAAATTATCGTTGGTATTGGTTTTCTTGGAGCGGGACTTATTATTTTTAAAGAATCAAAAGTTATGGGACTTACTACTGCTGCCGGTCTTTGGGTTTCTGCCGGTATCGGCATGGCAGTGGGTTTTAAGCTTTATACTATAGCCGTGTTTGCAACTTTGCTTACTCTTTTCATCTTTACTGTCTTATGGATTTTTGAAATAAAACTCAAGAAAGAAATAAAAGAATTGGATTTTTAACTTTTTAACGGTTTTTCTTAGTAGTTTTCTCTGTACGTTTCTTTTTCTTGCTCCAATTCCTTTTCGTAAGAATATTCTTCTTTTAATTTATTAAATTCTTTCTCCGAAATTTTATAAAGCCAAGCCTGATTTTCATTATTTTTATCGGTTTTATCAGAAAATACTTCGCTATCTTTTTTAGTAGAACTTGTTGCAGAACTGGTGTCATTTTCAAAGTCGGGAATATCTCGGCTGCGTTCTCTTGAATAGTCATAATCACTATCGCGATCATCGTTGCTATTTTCTTTGCTGATATATATGTCGTCGTTTGCATCATTATTTAAGTTATTATATTTGTCATCGTCGTCATCGTAATAATCATTATTGATTTCTTTTAATAAATATTCTCTGGAATATTCTTCTGCTTTTGATTCGGTTTCAATTGATTCCTTCGGAGAATTATCGTCAAAAACATCGCCAAAATCCTTTTTCTTCAATTTAATTAAGTCCTTCCTGCTTTTTATTTCTATAAGGTCGTCAATGAGAGCGTTAGTTTTGGAATCATCGCTTGATTGTTGCGCTTGAATAATTTGCGTTTTTAAGTCATTCTCTTTTTCTTCGGCTAAGCTTTCGTAATTTTTAAGCGTTTGGTTAAGAGATTCTTTATTAGCAGACAGGAAATCGTTAATATTTTTAACGAGAGCGCTTGAACTATCTCCTTTATCGCCCTTTTCTTTTATAAGTTCTGCCGCGCGGAGCCAGTGTGCCTCAAAAGCCAAAACAGTTGGTTCTATTTGTTCAGATTCCGGCCCATTTTTTTCAATTAATTTTTCTATTTCAGAAATTCGTTTTGCGGCAAAACTTACCTCTAATCGAACTTTAGATTCTTGGTTGCTGGTAATAGCTAAGCGGGTATTTTCAGTCAATTTTTTTACCGGGTAAAGAGCTTCTCCGGGCAAACTATTTTGAGAAGCAAAAGCCGCTCCGCCGCTAGTCAATATAATCAATAAGGCTGAAGCGATTCCCAGAGGCAAGGATGCTAATCTGGTAAGCGGGAAAAAAGAGCTTTTTGCAAACAGGAAGCTATTGGATTTTATGACGGATTTTTGAGACGGATTAAGAGCCATATAAGCTTCCAGCCTATATTTGAGAAGCTTTAAAAACTGGTCATTGACCGGAAATTTTTTCAATTTTTTCAGTTGTCTGACGGTTTTAATTGTTTTAAACATGATTTATTTTTTCCTTAAGCATTTTTAAGGCTCGATGGATCATAACGCTGATATTATTGGGCGTTTTTCGAATGACTTCCGAAATTTCCTTTATGGTCAAATCATCAACATATCGGTAAAGCAGGATTTGCTTGTAATCATCGCCGAGTTCGCTTAAATGGTTTTGGACCAATTCTTTATAAAATAAGCGGTCAAAATTTTTTTCCGGGCTTGTTTCATCGTTAAAATTTTCCGCTTCCATGTTTTCGTTTTCCAAGGAAACCGGAGCTTTAGGTTTTTGCCGCCAATGGTCAATGACCAAGTTATTAGCCACAGAATATAAGAAGCTTTTAAGGCTTTTGATTTCTTTTTCGCCACTCGCAATATATTGCCAGGTTTTAAAAAATGTTTCCTGAAGCAGGTCTTCGGCCAGCTGCTGGTTATTAACTCTGAAATAAATGTGCCTTAAGAGAGGCGCAGAAATTTCGTCGTAAGCCGAAATAAACAGCTTTTCATTTGTCATTGGTTTTTTCATAATATTAAGACGCTTAACAAGGTTAAAAATTACAAACTGAATTACGAATTCTGAAAAGCTTATTGTAAATAATAATAATGGTCTTGACAAGCATGATATAATATAAGTAGAAGATAAAAAAATGAATAATATCAGAAAGGAGGTGCTCTTATGAGAGATAGGGGGTTTGACAGAGTAGTTCATTGCAGCGATGGCTGCCGAAGCAAGGGGAGGGGAAAATTTTCCCTCCCCGTTTTTTTTGTAATTTTTTGAGATTAGCGCGTCTTTTAATAAGCGGATTCTTTTTTGTCAGAGTTGACATAATAAAAAAAATCCATAGACTGAGATATCTTGCAGTTCTTTGACATATTTAAATTTAAAATTTAAAACGACTTGGCGAAAGCTGGGAAAATAAAAAAAGGGGGAAGTATGAAATGGATGCGAAAGTGGTTACGAGAAAAGTTTCGATGGAAAATCTTTCGAAAGGAGTCAATCCAAAACTGGATATTGCTTTTGGAATATCCAGCCGGGGCAAGGCAATTTTTGCCACCATTGCGCAGAATATTTATCCCATTGGTCGTAAGCTTGTCGTGCCAGTTCATCTTTGCAATGAAGTGCGGACTGGCTCAGCTTGGATAAATGCCGCGCATTGGAAGGGCAAAAATTATGTTGTTGCCTTAACCGCGCCAGATCCTTTAAGCGTCTTAATGGCAAAAGTAATTAAGACGCTTGTAAAAACAATGAAGGTTTGGGAAAAATCGATGGTCTATTTTCCGGGAAACTCCACATTTGAGGAGGGATTTTCCAGTTATTATCTTGGCGCTGAAAAAAAAGAAGAGCTCGTCAAAATTCCCGATGTTTATGCTAAAAGCATCAGATTTTTAAACGAGAACGAGCTTATCTTTGTTTCAGAAAACAAGATATGGAAAATCAATCTTAAAGATGTTGGCGCTCTTTGCTGGGTTTCGCGCTCGGAAGAGCTTTGGGAAACAAAGGAAGACATAAGGTTTATTGACAAACCTTATGGCAATACGCTGGCCGTGACGCTAGAAAGTGGCGAAGCGTTTTTCCTAAACTTAAGGACTAAAAAGAAAACGAAATTTTTAGAGTCAAATTGCCTGGCTTGCTTCAACAACATTGAAGCAGGCACTACGGCGGTTTTAAGAAAGTCTGGCGCGCGAAAAGATATAGTGTTTTATCCTATAAGCTATAACGCGCAATAACGTTTTAAGTTTTAAAGAATACGCCCCGCAGGAACAATATGCGGGGCTTTTTATTTTTTATAAAATATGCTATAATGTAATTCTAATGGAAAATCAAGAAAATAAGAAATCAGATTATTTATTGCCTGCAAGCATTATTATTGCGGCTTTGCTTATTGGCGGTTCATGGATTTACACCAGCGGCTTGAATGGTTTTGAGGCTAGAAACGAAGCAAATCAAAAACAGGAAATAACTTCGCCTGATAAAGAAAATGTTAAGTCTGTTTCAGCGCAAGACCATATACGAGGCGATGCCAACGCGCCGGTTAAAGTTATTGAATTTTCTGATTTAGAATGTCCATATTGCAAAATTTATCACGAGACAATGCAACAGGTTGTAAATCAATATGGCGGAAAAGTTGCCTGGATTTATCGCCATTATCCTTTAGAGCAATTACACACAAAAGCTAAGGTCTCGGCTTTGGCTTCGGAATGCGCGGCTGAGCTTGGCGGAAACGAAAAATTTTGGGCTTTTATTGACAGATATTTTGAAGTTACGCCGTCTAATGATGAAATTAATTTGACAGAGCTTCCTAACATTGCGGCAGATATCGGCTTAAATAAAAACCAATTTGAAAATTGCCTTAATAGCGAAAAATATAATAGTAAGATAGAAGCGCAAATAAAAGATGCGACCAGTTCCGGCGCCCGAGGCACGCCTTACAGCATTGTTATTGGAAAAAACGGGACAAAATATGTTGTTGGCGGAGCTTACCCGATGGAACAATTAAAACCTATTATTGACCAAGCGATTGGTCAATAAAAATCAGATAACTCATTTTTTAAATTTTTACTTTTTGTTTTATTGTATGTTTTTTGCTTGACTTTGAATTTTCAGGATATAAAAGTGCGGATAGCGTTAATTTATAAAGTTATAATTAAAATAAAGGTCGGTTAATAATTGCGATTTAAACTTAAAAATAAAAATATGTACAATATGGGACCTTACATGATGCAAAATTGGGGTGGTGGCGCGATGGGCGGATATGGCTACGGCTTGGGCTGGATTTTTGTGGTTTTGTTTTGGGCACTGGTAATTGCCGGAATAGTTTTTTTGGTAAAATGGCTTTGGCACGGAAAGTGCATGGGAATGGGCATGGGAATGGGAATGACTGGTAAATCAGCAACGGATATTTTAAAAGAACGCTATGCCAAAGGCGAAATCAGTAAAGAAGAGTTTGAAAAAATGAAAAAAGACCTTTCTTAGAGGTAAGCCTAATTCTCAATTAAAAAGACGGTCGCTTTCGGCCGGTCTTTTTTTATTTGCTATTTACGAAAAAATTTAATATATTTTTAAAATGCAATTTAATTATCTTAAAAAAAGCGACTCAAAATTATACAAATTGATTAATTCTGAAATTAAAAGGCAAAAAGAAACAATAAATCTAATTGCTTCGGAGAATTTTGTTAGCTCTGAAATTTTAGAAGTTTTAGGTTCGGAACTTACCAATAAATATTCCGAGGGTTATCCGGGCAAAAGATATTATCCGGGAAATCAATATTATGACGAAATTGAGCGCTTGGCCCAAGAACGGGCATTAAAAGCGTTCAAATTAGATTCAAATAAATGGAGCGTTAATGTTCAGCCGTATTCCGGCGCGGTGGCTAATTTAGAAATTTATCTGGCCTTAATGAACCCGGGAGATGTTTTAATGGGCATGGAGTTGGCTTCAGGGGGTCATCTTTCGCACGGTCATAAAGCTAGTTTTTCAGGGAAATTATTTAAAACAATTCAATACGGTATAAATCAAAAAACAGGGCTGATTGATTATGATGAAATTGAAAAATTAGCGAAAAAACATAAGCCGAAAATGATTATTTCCGGATACTCCGCTTATGCGCGGAAAATCGATTTTAAACGCATAGCTGAAATTGCCAAAAATATCGGCGCGTATCACTTGGCTGATATTTCTCATATTGCCGGATTAGTCAGCGCAGGCCTTCATCCATCGCCGTTTTTATATGCTAATATCGTGATGACTACTACCCATAAAACATTACGAGGTCCTCGTGCGGCGGTGATTTTCTGTAGAAAGGGAATAGTAAATAGTGAAAAAAAAGAAATATCAGGATTAATAGATAAAGCGGTTTTTCCGGGGTTTCAAGGCGGACCGCATAATAATGTAATTGCCGCGATTGCTTTAACTTTTGGCGAAGCTCTTAAGCCAAGTTTTAAAAAATATCAGAATCAAATCGTGAAAAATGCCCAAATTCTGGCTGAATCATTAAAAAAATACGGTTTTAATTTGATAACAAACGGAACCGACAATCATTTGATTTTAATAGATTTAAAAAATATCGGCATGGACGGATTAAAGGCGGAAAAAATATTGGAGTCAGCGGGAATTATCGCTAATCGCAATTCAATTATCGGCGATGTTTCTCCTTTCAAACCATCGGGATTAAGATTAGGTACGCCGGCAATAACCAGCAGGGGATTCAGGGAAAAAGAAGCGAAAAAAATCGCTGAGTGGATTTATCGGTTGCTGATAAAAAAAGAAAAACCAACTTTGATCAAAAAAGAGGTTTTAGTTTTGCTTAAAAGATTTTAATGAGTAATTTTTACAGAGGAAGGGGATTTTTTATATGTATTGACTTTTTTTAAGCAATATGCTATATATTAAATCAGCTGTTTAATTTTTTAATAAGGGAAGGAGAGCGGATATGGTAATTATTATTCCAGAGTATATGGTAAATGTCGCATTGGTGACATTTATCATAACGGTTATCGGGGTGATAGGCTATGGATTTTTCATTTTATACAAACACACAAAGGAGGAAGAAAAAAAATGAAGGAATTGATTGGAACGGTTTTGATTTTGGCTGGTGTTGGCGGTGTTTTTATAGTCGCCGGCACGTCTGACTTTCAGACGATAGTTGCACCAACACATAAAGGCTTGTCTGATGTGATGGTGACTGTTTTGGCGCTAGGGAGTTCGGGGCTCGCGCTTGCTGGCGCAAAGATTCTTTCTAAGACAGGGAGGTAAGGAAAATGACGATGGAATATATACGCGAGGGATTGGGATTTATTTGTCCCCATCCCAATTGCGGAATGGCAAACCAACGTCAAGGCTCTTCATGTCCGAATTGCGGAAGAGACCCGTTTGTGTATCCCGAAAAAGACGAGTTGCTAAATAAGGAGCAACTCGAAATTTTAAGGGTAATAACGCGGAAGCGGCGCAAAAGCCATTAGTTATTTAGTTCTTTATTAAGAGGCTCTTTTATTTAGAGCCTCTTTTTTTTATAATTTAAATTATTGAAATTTAATAATTATTAATTTAAGAGCGGATATTTATAGTAATTCTTCTATAATTTTTTTTCACCTCACTCCGAAGGAAAGCTATCGCTATTTGCGGGGCAGGCGGAATTTTTTAAGTTTTTCTAATTCTTCTTCAACTGTGTGTTTTTCGTCCCAAGGTATTTTATGGGCATTTTCTACGCACATCAATGATTCCCCGCCTTTGCCGGTTAAAATCACTGCATCGCCTTTTTTTGCCAGTGAAATCGCTTTTTTAATTGCTTCTTTGCGGTCAATGATTTTGTAATAATTTTTCATAATTTTCCATTTGTTGTTTTTTGTTTGTGAAAACCCAGCTTCAATATCATCTAAAATAACAGAAGGATTTTCGTTATAAGGGTCTTCGTTAGTTAAAATAATTTTATCGCAATATTGAGCCGCAATCTCGCCCATTTTGGGCCTTTTCCATTTGTCCCGGCCGCCGCCTTGGGCGCCTAACAAGCAAATTAGTTTTGGAGTTTTAGTTTTTGCGTGCGACTCAATAACAGCTTTGTAAGCCGCTTCGAGGCTTGCCGGCTCATGAGCGTAGTCGATGATTACGATAAAATCTTGCCCTTTGTTTATAATTTCAAATCGGCCGGAAGGCGGTTTTGCCAGAGCTAAAGATGCTTTTATTTTTTCAAACGGGATGTTTTGAGACAAAGCAACGCAAATAGCGGCGACGGCGTTGTAAACATTGAATTCGCCTACCAGCGGCATTTCTAATTTTTCGTTATTGGCCGTAAATTCAGTTTTGTCCGGATAAAGTTTTATATTTTTAATTTTTAAAATATTGTTTAATTTTCCAGTCGTAAGTTGTTGGTTATCAGTTGTTGGTTTCATTGTATAGCCGTATTTATTTTTAATTTTTGGTTTTAAAAAATATTTGATATTTTCATCGTCTAAATTATAAATACCAATTCCATTTTCAGATTTAGCCACTTTTTCAAAAAGTTTTATTTTGGCGGCGCGATAATTTTCAAAACCGCCGTGTCGCTCAATATGCTCGGGCGAAAGATTAGTAAAAACCGCAACCGTATAATTAATAAATTGATGGCGGTGCTGAAGTATGCCTTCTGACGATGTTTCTACGACAGCATATCGGCAACTTTCTTGACTCATTTGGCTAAGAAGCTTTTGCAGACAAAATCTTCCCAGCATGGTTTGTTTGGTTTCGTTTGGCCATTCTTTGTCTCCTATGCGGAAATTGGCCGTAGTGGCCATGCCGGTTTTAAGACCAGAAGCATTCAGTATTTGGGCGATTAAATTGCAGGTGGTGGTTTTTCCTTTGGTGCCGGTAACGCCGATAACGATCATTTTTTTTGAAGGAAATCTGTAAAAAAAAGACGCTAAAAAAGACAGAGTAAAATGATATATAGGCTGGCCGAGCTTGTATAAGGATTTTGGAATTATGTATTTTTCAAAAAATCTCAGAATTTTTTCAATCATATTCTGTTATTGGCAATTATTTGGTTTATAAATAATTCAAAGGATTAATGTCTCCGCCAGACGGCATCGGGCCGCAGCTTTTTGATGGTTTTAAGGAAAAAGTAATGCTGCTGTAAACCGTAAAATGGAGGTGAGGGCCAGTGGCATATCCGGTTTTACCAACATAGCCGATAACTTGGCCTTTTTGAATTACGTCGCCGACTTTTGCGGTTTGCAAGGAAAGATGGGCGTAAAGCGTTGTTAAATTGTTTTCGTGTTCAATGGCAATATATTTTCCATAAGCTCCGCGATAGCAGTATTTATCTTGGTTATCCGAGGCAATTATTTTTCCGCTTTCAGCGGCTAGAACCGGAGTGCCTATGGGCGCGCCGTAATCAACTCCATTGTGCCATTTTCCTCGATATCCGTATTTGGCAAAACTGGTGGAACCGTAATCTTGAGTCAGGCGATGATTTTGAATCGGGAAGGCCAATACGCCGGGTCTTGGCGTGGGCAATAGTTTGGGGTCGATTTTGAGACGCAGTTCTTCATCCATATCTTCAATTTCTGCGGCAATTTCCGCTTGTTTTTTTTCTAATGTGGTAAGGCTTTGCTGATATATTTTTTCCTGATTTTTCGTTCGCTCCAAAAGCGTTTGTTTTTCCTTTTTGCTGTCTTCAACAATAATTTTTTTATTTTTAAGGTTAAAACCCTCTTTTTCTTTTTTTTGCTTGGAATTGGAAAGAGTCTCGATTTTTTCCGATAACTCGTCTTTCAGGATTTGAAGTTCATTTACCGCTGTTATGAGATTATCGCTGAGACTTATCAGGTTTTGAGTTTCAAATACGCTGCCAGCCAGGCTTTTATTTTTTAAAAAAATAATCAGAGGAGTTTCTTTGTCCTTTTTTTGAATCTCGCGCAGAGTTTCGGAAACCGCTTCTTTTTGACCACCGATTTTTTCTTCAATATCTGCTATGTCGTATTGAGTGTCTTCTATTTCTAATTTAAATCGGTCAATTAAAATTTCACTTGAGCGTATGCCAAGGCTTATCTGACTAATTTCATTATCTGTCTTAGTAATTTCTTTTTTTAAAGTTTTGCTTTCGCTTTGGGTTTCCTCAATTTTTTTTTGGGTTGCTTGAATTTGCTGATTGATTTCCAGAAGCTCCTGAGTTTTTTTATCGATGGAACCTTTAAGTTCTAATGGAGCCGCGCCTTTTGCCATAGGAAAATAAGTTAAAGGCTTGATTGGCCAGCTCTCGGGCCAAATTGCGCTTAAAATCAAAATGAAAAATAAAAGCAAAAATTTAAGCGCTTTATTTTTTATTTCAGTATTTGTTTTCATGTTTTCAAACTGCTTTATTTTTTAGCTAAAAATTTAAGAGCTATTTTTATTTTTTCTTCAAAGCTTTTCATTTTAGTCGGGATGCTGTTGATAGATTCTTTAATTTCGGTTTTTTTATAGCCAAGATTTTTAAGCGCGATTTCCAAATTATCATTTTCCTCCACAGAGGAAAAGACTCCTTCGTCTGCCTTATTTTTGATTTTATCGCGAAGTTCCAAGATTAATCGATGAGCGGTTTTTTTGCCGACGCCCGATACTTTGGTTAAAATATCGTGACGGCCCAAACTTATTGCGGAAAGCAATTCCTTTGTTTTTGTTGTGTTTAAAATTTTTAAGGCGATTTTCGGACCAATACCGGAAATTGAATTAAAAAGCTCGAAAATTTCCAAATCTTCTTCGTCTAAAAAACCGTAAATATCGATGCCGTCTTGCTTTATATTTGTATAACAAAAAACTTTCAATTTTGAGCCAGTGCCAGGCAATTTGTGCAGTGTTTTTGAGGAAACAATGACTTTGAATCCGATTCCATTGGTTTCCAGTATGATAAATTGCGGTTTTTTCGCCGCAATCATCCCTGATAAAAACGATATCATAGAAATTTAATTATATTCCCAAAATAGGGTAATTTCCACTGCTTTGGCGCATATCATTGACTTTTAATATCACTATGCTATAATATAAATAGCACTTAAAAAATAGCCAAAAGGCTTAAAATTAAAAAATTGAGGAGGTAGTTATGTATAAAAAATTGGGAAAAATATGCGCTGCGCATCCTGGAATAGCCAAGCAGGAGTCAGACAAGAAAGAAGCACATGATTATGCTTTTATATTATATTTTATAAAAGCAAACAAGGGAGAAACAAGAAAGCATAAAAAAATAATAAAAGATTGCAGCAGAAGAAAGGGAAGAGAAGAATTTAATCTTATATTAAAAAAGTTTAACCCTTTGTATATCGTATTAATTCATAAATACGCGAATTACGCTCCAGAGATAATACGAGAAATCGGCGATAAAACCATTATAGATATGTTTTAATCACAGGCAGGAATATCCTGCCTTTTTTATTTTAATAGTTTAAAATAAGATTGACAAAATAAATAAAGCAAGTTAATATAGAAAAACTTAATTATATAAAGCTATGCCAATTATTAAATCAGCGAAAAAAGCTTTGCGTCAAAATGTCAGGCGAAAGGAGAAAAATGTAAAAAGAAAATCCGAGCTTAAGACGGTTGTCAAACAATTTAAGGGATTGGTAGCCGGCGGAAAAAAAGAGGAAGCAAAAAAATACCTTAGCCAAGTTTATAAAAAACTGGATAAATCCGTAAAAGTTAACTTAATAAAAAAGAATAGAGCCAGTCGGATTAAATCAAGGCTTAGCAAACTAATAAAAAAATAATAAAAAACGCCCTGCATTGCGGGGCGTTTTTAGTTAGTCCGCTAGTTGGCGGATGATGAGGATTTTTATTTTTGTTCAGGAGCTTCTTGCAAGGCTTTTGAAGAAAGTCCGATACGGCCGTTTTCATCAGTTTTAATGACTTTTACTTTAACAGTATCGCCAATTTTCACCACGTCTTCGACTTTTTTGACAAAGCCTTCTTTGAGCTCGGAAACATGAATCATGCCGTCTTTGCCGCCGCCTAAATCGACAATTGCCCCGAATTCCAAAATTTTTATCACTTTGCCTTCAATGATTTCGCCGACTTGAATTTTTCTGGTCATTGATTTGATGTAATGAATAGCCGAAGTTGCTTGTTCAGCTTTTCCCGCGGCGACAAAAACTCGGCCGGTTTGTTCAATATCAATAGTTTGGACGCCGGTTTCTTTAATAATCGTATTAATGATTTTTCCGCCCGGACCGATTACTTCGCCGATTTGTTCAGGCAAAATGTCAAGAACCATTACCACCGGCGCGTAAGGAGAAATTTCTTTTCTTGGTTCAGCTATTGTTTTAGTCATAACATCAAGAATTTTCAAACGGGCTTTTTTGGCTTGTTCAAGAACTTCAGCCAGTTGCTTTAAAGTGACGCCGTCGATTTTTACATCCATTTGAATGGCGGTGATGCCGTCAGAAGTTCCGGCAACTTTGCAATCCATATCGCCGTGATGGTCTTCCGGGCCTTGAATATCGGTTAAAATTTTATAATTGCCTTTTTCTTCGCTCATTAATCCCATGGCAATGCCGGCTACCGGTTTTTTAATCGGTACGCCAGCGTCCATTAAAGACAAGGAAGCGGCGCAGGCGCTGGCCATTGAAGATGAGCCATTAGAAGATAAGATTTCCGAAACAACGCGAATGGTATAGGGAAATTCTTCTTGAGTGGGCAAAACGGCTTTAATTGCTTTTTCCGCTAAATTTCCGTGGCCGACTTCTCTTCGGCCGACGCCGCCCATTCTTCCAACTTCTCCGGTTGAATAAGGCGGAAAATTATAATGAAGCATAAATCTTCGTTTGGCGGAAATTTCCATTGTCTCAATTAATTGTTCGGCTCCGGGCGCGGCTAGCGTTGTTACCGCAAGCGCCTGAGTATTGCCCCTCATAAACAAAGCTGAACCGTGAAGCCTTTTAAGCAGGCCAATTTCCGTAAAAAGTTCCCGTACCTCATCTATTTTTCTGCCATCAGGCCTTCTTTCGGAATTAATAATATCAAAATGAATCAGTTCATTAATTTCTTCGTCGAACAAATAGTCGGCAAATTCAAATTCTTTGACTGATTCATTGATTAGATATTGTTTAAGCTCGCCTTTTAGTTTAAGAATTTTATTTTGGCGGTCTATTTTATTTTCAGCATAAAGCGCTTCAGCTAATTTTCCTTTGAGAAATTCTTTTATTTTTTGGCGGAGTTCGGAATCGGGCTCGGCAATGCTTACTTCAGCTTTTGGTTTGCCTACTTGTCCGATTATTTCTTTTTGAAAATTTATGAGTTTTTTTATTTCCTGATGAGCTAATTCAAAACTTTCCGCTATTGCGCTTTCTTTAATTTCTTTTCCAGCCAGTTCAATCATATTGATTTTTTCTTCAGTGGCGCTTACAAAAGCGTCAAATAAGGATTGGCCGTTTTCAATGAAAAAAGAATTTACCGGATTAATTATGGTTTTATTCTCAATAGTTCGAGATAATCTTGCGCCGGCAATCGGCCCATTCCAAGGAATAGGGGAAATAGCCAAGGCCAGTGAAGCGGAAAGCAAAGCAATAAAATCCGGATCATTTTCTTCGTCATAAGAAAGTACGGTTATAACAAGCTGGACATCGCGTCTTAAGTTGTGATTAAAAAGCGGCCTGATGCTGCGGTCGATCATGCGGCCGGAAAGAATCGCATTTTCCGAAGGCCGGCCTTCTCGGCGAACGAATCTTGAGCCGATTATTTTTCCAGCGGCATAAAATTTTTCTTCGTAATCAACAACTAAAGGGAAATAATCTATATCTCTGTCTTCTTTACCCATTACAGCGGTTACTAATACCGTGGTGTCGCCGTATTGGCCTAAAACAGAAGCGTCGGCTTGATCGGCCAGATTGGAAATAGTTAAAGATAACGGCTGGCCGGCAAAATCAATCGAAAATATTTTTTTGTTTAACATCGTTTTATTGGTGCGATGCCAATATACGAATACCACCGCCCATATCCCGAGTAAAATGAAGTTAAAGGGCGCGGATCCCGCACTTCCGTCAACAAACAATTCAAATTATTGAATAATTGTTTCGGGATATAAGCGGGATCCTCGCCAACTTTTCGCTCACTTTGTTCGCGGAAGTTGCGGGACATGCTAATTATACAAATAAGAAAATCGTATTAGTATAATTAGTATGAATTAGTATATTAGCGGCGCATTATTTATTATTTTTTTATTATTACTCTTGGCATTCTTTCTAAATCAATGAATAAGTCCGCAACTTCTTTCAATTTTGCCGAGGCGCTTCTGTCAAAGGCGGCTACTTCCACCTGACGGCCCAAGCCCCATTTTAAATATTCCACCAATGGCACGAAATCTCCGTCGCCAGTCACCAAAATAACAACATCCAGAAAATTTGCCATTCTTACCGCGTCAACTGCCATGCCTACGTCCCAGTTTGCTTTCTTGACTCCTCCGGCAAAAATTTGGATGTCCTTCATGCGCAATTCAATGCCGGATTTTTCCAAAGCATCAAAAAATGAAGCTTCTCCGGAAAGCGCTCTTGTCGGCTCTTGGCTAGTTTCGCTTTTTACAACATAGCCGATAGACCTGATGATTTTACGATTAGCCGCAAGATTTTTTACCAATTCTTTATAATTAACTCGGCCGTGATATAAATTTTTGGCGCTGTGATAAAGATTTTGGACATCAATAAAGATGCCGACTCGCTGGTCTTTATGGATAAATTTCATTTTTTAAGCCCCAATTTTTTGACTAAAGAGGTATAGCTTTTATTGCTGGCCTCGGATAAATAATCAAGAAGTTTTTTTCTTTTACTGACCATTTTTAGCAAGCCTCTTCTAGAGTGATTGTCTTTGGGATTTTTTTTGAGATGGTCGGTGAGTTCGGTGATTTGTTTGGTTAATAATGCTACTTGAATTTCACCGGAACCGGTGTCGGTTTCGTGAAGCCCGTATTCTTTAACGATATTTTGTTTTTGTCGGTTAGTAAGCATAAATTTTATAAAAAGTAATTTTAATATAGTAAACCATATTTAATAAAAAAGCAAGAGAGCGTTTTAATGATTTTAATGATTTAACATAACTAACTTTTTGCGACACAATATGCTAAAATAACCCTATGGATATAGAGCTTTTATTGAAAAGATATCTGGATTATCTGGAAATTGAAAAAAATCGTTCGCCGAAAACCAGAGAAAATTACGAGCGGTATTTAAGAGCTTTTTTAAAATTTGGAGGAATTAAAAGCGAAAAAGACATTACCGCCGATGCAATAAGAGAATTTCGCCTTAATTTGGCAAGATTAAAAACTTCCGAAGGCCAGAATTTCAAAAAAAGTTCGCAGAGCTATTACATTATAGCCTTGCGAAACTTCCTTAAATATCTGGCAAAAAACGATTATAGCGTCATGTCTCCGGATAAAATCGAATTACCGAAAATTCCAGTTCGCCAAATTGAAATCATTGAATACGCTGACTTGGAAAGGCTTTTGGCGGCAACTAAAGGAGACGACTTGAGGTCTTTGCGCGATAAAGCGATTTTAGAAACTTTATTTTCAACCGGACTTAGAATTTCCGAGCTTTGCAGCTTAAATCGATATATTGATTTGAAACGGGGCGAACTGACAGTAAGAGGCAAAGGAGATAAATTAAGGTTGGTATTTTTGGCTGATCGCGCTAAATTATCAATTGAGAATTATTTAAAAAAACGGACCGACACTGAAGAAGCTTTGTTTATAAGCCTGACAAAATCAAAAAATCCTAAAGTCATCGGTCGGATCATACCCAGAACGGTTCAAAGATTGATAGATTATTACGCTAAAGCAGCCGGTATTGCCAAGCGCGTTCATCCTCACATGATTAGACATCTTTTTGCCACAGATTTATTGATGGGCGGCGCTGACCTGCGTTCGGTTCAGGAGCTTTTGGGCCATGCCAATGTTTCCACTACTCAAATCTATACTCATTTGACCAATCAGGGACTTCGCGAGGTGCACAAGGCGTTTCATGGCAGAAGGCGCGGATAAATTGCGTTTTTGAGATAAAAAATTTATAATACGGCAATGGACGGGCAAAATTCAATTCAACAATCAAATCAGAATACTGTCTTGCCCCCGCCTCAAAATGAAATTAAAATTAGAACAATGGAGTCTGATATTGAGGCGGTTAAATTAAGCGGAGGCGATTTCAGTTTAACGCAAGCGCCTATTTCCGAAACTCAGCCGATGATAGCCCAAGCGACAAATTCGACAAATCAGCAGATTTTTAACGCAACAGAAAAGACATCAGTTTTAAAAACAATTTTAACAGTTATCGGAATTTTTCTTGTTGCGCTTGGAGCGGGATTTTTGACTTATTATTTGGTATTAAAGATACTTTAAAAAACCAGTTTATTAATTTTTATGCTAAAGAAAAATATAGAACAATTTAAAAAGCAGCTAGAAAAAGAAAAAAAGGGGATAGAAGAGAAATTGAAAAAATACGTTGGTATGCCTGATTTCGGCAGCGATGTTGACCCGGACCAAGAAACCGATGAATCGGAAGAATACGGCAATAGGCTTTCGGTCGCTCAAACTTACAAAAATCGCTTAGCAGATATTAATTCCGCTTTGAAAAAAGCTAAAAACGGCAATTACGGCGTTTGTGAAAAATGCAAAAAAGAAATTTCTTTGGATTTGCTTAAAGTTGATCCGGAATCAAGATTGTGCAAAGAGTGCAAGAAAAAAAATAATCGCTAACTAACGCTAACGCGACTAAATTTATTAGCATTACTTATTAATAATTCGCATTATTCCGGAATATTCCATGAAAAATTTTTCTAAAGTTTATTCTGCGGAGCTAGAGGGAATTGATGCGAAGCTTATTGAAGTGGAGACCGATATTAATGTCGGTCTCCATTCTTTTAATATAGTAGGATTGGCTGACAAGGCGCTTAACGAGGCCAAAGAGCGCGTCAGTTCAGCTTTAAAAAATTCCGGTATCAAGCCGCCGACCAAAGAAAACAGGAGAATTACCATAAATTTGGCGCCGGCTGATGTTAAAAAGAACGGTTCTCAATATGATTTGGCCATAGCCTTGGGCTATTTGCTTGCGACCAAACAAATTAAAGAGTTTGACGCAAGCGATAAAATTTTTATCGGCGAACTTTCGCTTGACGGAATGTTAAGGCCGGTAAACGGCAGTTTGAGCATTACTCAATTGGCAAAAAAATCAGGATTTAAATTTTTATTTTTGCCAAGACAAAATGCCGTAGAGGCGGCGATTATTGAAGGAATCAACATTATTCCGGTTAATAATATATTGGAAATTATCGATCACTTGGAAGACAGAAATTTAATCGGCATTCAGAACATTACAAATTTAGAATCCGTAGGTGAAAATTATGCTGTTCACATTTCTGAAATCAAAGGACAAGAAAGCGCCAAAAGAGCCTTAATGATTGCGGCTGCCGGCGGCCATAATGTTCTGATGTCCGGACCGCCGGGGTCGGGCAAGACGATGCTGGCTCAGGCGATGCTTTCTATTCTGCCGCCGCCCAATGCCGAAGAAATTATCGAGATAACAAAAATTTATTCTGCGGCGGGGTTTTTAAGCGGAAAAACTTTTGTAAATTTCCGGCCATTTCGTTCTCCTCATCATAGCGCTTCGCCTGTTTCGGTTATTGGCGGAGGCGCCAATCCAAGGCCGGGAGAAATAAGTTTGGCGCACCGCGGAGTTTTATTTTTGGATGAGATTCCGGAATTCCGAAGAGATCTTTTAGAATCTTTGCGCCAGCCTTTGGAGAGCGGAACAGTTTGTGTATCAAGAGCAAAAAATGTTTTGGTGTTTCCCGCAAGATTTTCTTTAGTAGCGGCTATGAACCCCTGCCCTTGCGGTTATTTTAATGACCCGGAGCATGTCTGCCGATGCAGCGCTTACGAGGTTTTTCGTTATCAAAAGAAAATATCCGGGCCATTATTGGATAGAATTGATATTCAGATTGAAGTGCCGAGAATAAAAATTGAAAATCTAAGAAAACAAAAAAATGACGATTCAGCTAGAAATATAAAAAATAAAGTTATCGGAGCCCGCAAAGTTCAGGAGAAACGATTTTCTGGAGCTAAGCTGAAAATTTTTACCAATTCGGAAATGAGTTCAAAACAGACAGATGAATTAATTAATTTATCGGCTGAGGCAGAAGATTTTTTGAAGAATATCCTGGAAAAATCGTTTATTTCCGCCCGAGGTTATTATCGGATTTTAAAAATCGCCCAAACAATTGCTGACCTGGAAAATTGTGATATTGTTAAGGCGGAACATTTAGCCGAGGCCTTTCAATATCGGCTGAAAGACAAGGAGTAATATGGCTAATCTTAATAAGAAGCAAAAAGAAGCGGTTGATTATTTGGGCGGACCGCTTTTAATTGCGGCTGGCGCCGGTTCGGGAAAAACTAAGACATTAACCAGCCGGCTTTTTAGTTTGATAAAATCAGGAATTCTCCCTGAAAATATTATTGCCATCACTTTTACCAATAAAGCGGCGGATGAGATGCGCAAACGAATTATGAGCCATGAAGAGGAAATTAACAGCGATAAACCCGAAAGACATAATTCAAAATTTATAATTCAAAATTTGCCTTTTATCGGCACGTTTCATTCGCTGGGCGCGCGTATTTTAAAAAAAGAAGCAAAGTTTTTCGGCCGAAACTCGAATTTTTCCATTTTTGACGAGGATGATTCTTTGAGATTGATAAAAATGGTTATTAAGAATTTTAATTTAGCCGAGAAAGATAGCCGTAAAATTACTCCGATTTTGCTCCGGCGCGATTTTTCAAGAATTAAAAATGAATTGGCCGATGTGGAGGGCGAAGACTTTGAAAATTTTTATAAAGAATATGAATTGGCGCTTAAACAAAATAACGCTTTTGACTTTGACGATTTAATCGAGAAACCGGTAAGGCTTTTTAAAAATCACCCGGAAATTTTGGAAAAATATCAAAATCAGTTTCAATATATTTTAGTTGATGAATTTCAAGATACCAATGTTTCTCAATACGCTTTTATAAAATTTTTGGCCCAAAAACATAAAAATTTGAGCGTAGTGGGAGATGACCAGCAGTCAATTTATAAATTCAGAGGGTCGGACTTTAGGAATTTTTTGAATTTCGAAAAAGACTGGCCCCAGACTAAAGTTATTTTGTTGGAACAAAATTATCGCTCAGCCGGAAATATCATTAAAGCGGCTTCCGCAGTAATAGAAAAAAATAAATATCAAAAACCGAAAAAACTTTGGACGGAAAATAGCGAAGGGGATTTGATAAAAGTCGTTGAGCACAATGATGAGGCTGACGAGGCTGAATATGTTTCATCGGAAATTGAAAACTTGAAGCGCGGAAACGCGGATTCTTCTATTGGTATTCTTTATCGCACCAATGCCCAGTCGCGCGCGATTGAATCGGCTTTAATTGAAAAGGGTGTTGCTTATAAAATTTTCGGCGGATTAAGATTTTATGAAAGAAAAGAGATTAAAGACGTTGTAGCAATGTTGCGCTGGGGAGCAAATCCGCGAGATTCAGTAAGCCTGGAGCGGTTAAAAAAGAATTTTACCAAAAAAACTTTTTTAGAAATTGAGCGGGGATTGCCCGAGGCGGCAAAAAAACTTCAGCCGGTTGCCTTAATCAGCAAAGCTTTGGAAATAAGCGATTATTTTGCCAATTTAAAAAAGAATTTTTTAAATTTCGAGGAGCGAATTGAAAACATCAATGAGCTTGTTTATTTTGCTTCGGGATTTAATGATTTAAGCGAGTTTCTTGAGCGCATTTCTTTGTTGCAAGCATCAGATTTAATTAGAGAAGAAGAAAATACGAAAAAAATAACGCGGGTAAATTTAATGTCAATTCATTTATCCAAAGGATTGGAATTTGATAATGTTTTTTTAATCGGCTGCAATGAAGGATTAATGCCCCATCAAATGTCTTATTACAGCGAAGAAGAAATCGAAGAGGAAAGGCGCTTGATGTATGTGGCGATGACTCGGGCTAAGAAAGAATTATGCATTAATTTTTATCATATTCCCTCAAGATTTCTTTATGAAATTCCTCCGGAGTTGGTGAAGTTTTCCGGAGAGCGTTCCTTGGGAGATGAAGAGCGTTATATTATTGAATTTTAAAATTATTATTTTATGCCAAGATATCTAGGCCAGCATTTTTTAATAAATAAAAAAAAGCTGAGAAAAATTGCCGACGCAATTGAAATTGAACAAGGAGACGTTTTAATTGAAATCGGGTCGGGACACGGAGAATTAACCAGTGAATTGGTTAATCGGTTAATTGATAAAAAAATAGAGGCGAAAATTTTTGCCGTTGAAAAAGATAAAAACTTTGTCGATTTTTTAAAAGAAAAATTTTCTAAAGAAGAAAATATAGAAATTATTGAAGGCGATGCGCTGAAAGTTTTGCCAAAATTAACTGCCAACTATAAATTACCAATTGCTAACTATAAACTGGTCGGCAACATTCCTTACTATATAACTGGTTATTTATTAAGGATTTTGTCGGAATTGGAAAATAAGCCATCATTGATAGTTTTTTTAATACAAAAAGAAGTGGCGGATCGCATTTGCGCCCTTCGGCAAGCTCAGGGTAAGCCTCTTCGGCAAGCTCAGGGCAAGCCAAAAATGAATTTATTAGCCGCCAGTATTCAAGTTTGGGCAGAGCCGGAAATAATCGCTAACGTTTCAAAAAAATATTTTCGGCCGCCGCCAAAGGTAGACAGTTCAATAATAAAATTAAAACCCAAAACCCAAAATTTAACACCTGAAACTTATTATCAATTCATCAAGATTCTTTATAAGCAGCCGAGAAAAACAATTATTAATAATTTGGCATCAGGGATAAAAGCTCAAGGTTTAGCCGAAACGAAAGAAGAAATTATTAAAAAATTACTTGAAACCGGCATCAACCCCAATAAAAGACCTCAAGATTTGAATATTAAACAAATTATAGAGTTATCAACATTGTTTTGAGCGTATAAAATGATATAATTAAATCAATATGAATTTGAAAATTGCGGCAATGATTTTGATTTTATTTGCAGGATTGACGGGCTCTTATTTTATTTTGAAAAATTCCGCGCCAAATGTCGAAGCAGACCAAAGCTTAACAGACGCCAAAAAAACAATTGATAAAATTTCGGCTCAAAATCCGATTCAATGGCTAAAAGATTTAAATCCTGATATTTATTCGGGTTTGGAAAATTTAACTGACGTTAAAAAAATAAATAATCAAGCATTGGCGAGCCAACAGACTGTTAATTTAACCGAATTTGTTGCCAAATCAATGTTTGGTCAGATGAAAGAAATGGATCAAGGCAGCGATAATCCTTTTGAAGGTTTTGATTCCAATAATCCAGAAAGCCAAAAATTGATTGAGGAGGCATTGGCAGGTCTTCAAGATCCGCAATTGATTTTCAGCGTTTTGGTTGATGACAAGGATATAAAAATTTCACAGGATAATTCACGCGAGGCGAAAAAGGATTATCTTAAAGAAATCGAGTTGATTTCTCAAAATAGATTTCGCGATCCTAAATATCAGAGAACAGCTAAACAAATAACTAAAGATATTGAAAGCGATTGTTTTTTGACCGGTAATTCTTCCTTAAATCAAGAATTGAATACTCTTTATCAAAATTTGGCAAAAGATTATTTAAATCTTATTATTCCGTCTGATTGGTCGGATATTCATAAACAAATAATCATTCATTTTAAAAATGCCAGCTTAATTTATCAAGCATTAGCGGATTGTTCAAAAGATCCAATCAAAGGTTATTTGGCTGCGCAAACACTTCCGCAATTATCAGAAAAAGCGCAGGAAGTTCAGGATTTGTTGAGCGAAAAATCTAAAGCAATTGGATTATGAACGGAAAAATAGAAAAAATTTTAGTATCTATTTTGCTGATTGTTATTTTTAGCAGCGGATTAATTCTGCCTAAAAGAGCCGAAGCGATTGCGGTTATTGATATTGTTCATATTGGTAAAACTGTTTATCAGACCATGAGAGAAGAAATAATGTGGCTTGAAGAAAAGACGGGCCTATCTCTCCGTGATATTATTGCCAAGCGTATCATTGACCATATAGTTGACCAAACAACCGAGTGGATTCAAGGCGGCGGCAAGCCGAGATTTGTCACTGATTGGAACGGTTTTATGAAAGATGCCGGACAAGCGGCAATTGGTGATGTAATTCTTCAGACAGACGCGGCTTTTTTGTGTTCGCCTTTCAAACTTCAAGTAAAATTGTCGCTTTTGCCGGTTAAAAAATTTGGCCAGCGGGTGGAGTGTACATTAGATGATATTGTGGAAAATATTGAGGATTTTTACGAGAATTTTGAAAATGGCGGCTGGCTTGCTTATAACGAAGCCTGGCAACCGCAAAATAATTATTTCGGAACAATGCTTATAATTCACGATGAAATGCTTTCGAAGGAATGGGCGGCTAGCGAAGCGGCTAGAAATGAAGCTTTGGCTGGCAAAGGATTTTTGTCGGTTAAACGATGCTTAGAATATGAACCAAATAAGCAATTGGATGCGTTAATACAATCCTGCACAAATACCGGCGCAACAGGCGCGGCGTTATCTAATTGTATCGACTCAGCTAAAAAATCCGCTCCTCCAAGCAAATGTTTAAAAGAAGAAATTATTACTCCGGGCGATACGGTTGGCGCGGCGGTGGCTGATGCTGTAACGAGCGATACAAAATGGGCCGCTAATATTCACTCGTGGACTTCTGCTTTAGTTAACGCTGTTATTAATAGAGTGATTAAAGAAGGGGTTGGTTTGGTAAAAGGGGGGTCATCAGCCGGAGGCGGAGGTTCTTCTTATCGGCCGCCTGAATATCAAACCGTGGTTGATGCAGAAATAGCTTCGCAAAAGAGGCAGATGACAAAACAGGTTCAAGCTATTATTAATGAGTGGCAGTATATTTTGAATGCAAAGAGAAATTCTTTATCTTCAGCCGAACAATTGCTCGTTATTTACCAGGGAATCAATGCGCGCAATTGTATTCCATTAGTTTCGAGCAGTGAAATTCAGGCGGTTCAGGATGCTATTAATATTTTAAAACCCGTAATAATTGCTTTAGAAAATAAAATTAAAGAAGCTAATAATGTAATAGCTACGATTAATCTGGCCGGTACTGTAAGACAATTAACTATTGCTCAGCAAGGGTATGCTCAGTTCATGGATAAATATGACACTCAAGTTATTCAGGAGCAGATTCTTAGCGGCGCAAATCGTTTGGCAGCTGACCAAGAAGCGCAAGCATGGCAAATCAATCTGACTAACGGTCAAAACAGATTAAATACCTGTATTCAGCTTCAATCGCAAAATTAATTTTATGAAAATAAAATTTTTCAATAAAAAAATAATTTGGATAATTTCTTTAGTAGTGGTTTTAGGATTGTTGTTTACTAACAGCGCTTTGGCGGCTGAAGGAGAAGGTTGGCTTGATGGTTTGATTGGAATGGGAATGGGGAGCATAAAAGCATCAGTTGTAGGGTGGGCCGCTACTGGAATCGGCTATGTAATGGCCTGGATTGCTTCTGTACTGTTTACTATTGCCGGATTTTTGGTTTCTTTAGCAATAAAGATGAATATGCACATTATTGACAGTCCGACCGTTAAAATCGGCTGGTCAATAGTTCTTAATTTCGCCAACTTGGGTTTTGTCTTGGCGATTATCGTAATTGCTTTTGCCACGATTTTAAGACAGGAAAGCTACGGCGTAAAATCAGTGCTTTGGAAATTAATTGTAGCCGCGCTTTTGGTGAATTTCAGTTTGGTGATTGCCGGAGCGTTCATTAATTTAGCCAATTTTTTTACTGTTTATTTTTTGGAAAAATCAACTTTAACCGGGCCTGATTCTTTTTCCAGCGCTTTTGCGGGCATTCTCGAAGTTCAAGGATTGTTAAGCGTAGATGCGATTATGCAAGGGGGGATTTCTTTTGAAGGAGCGGGAAGTATGGGCGTTGGATTATTAAATACGGTTGCTTCGATATTTTTTATCGCTTTTTTCACACTGCTTGGCGCGCTGGCACTTTTAGCAACCGCAGTAATGCTTTTTATTCGTTATATTGCTTTAGGCATTCTTTTGATTCTTTCGCCACTTGTCTGGCTTTTGTGGATTTTTCCCAGTACAGCCGGTTATTGGAAAAAATGGTGGAATACATTTATAGAATGGGTGTTTTTTGCGCCAATTACTTTATTTTTTCTTTATTTAGCGGTGATTGCGGCGAATAATCATCATTCTGAATTTATTAACATGGCTAATGAAGCAGCTCAAGGTTTTCCAACTACTGTATCAAGCGGTTTGTCGGTGATTGGAAATTTAGTGATTGTTTTGGGATTGATTTTTGGCGGATTAATAGTGGCTAAAAAATTAAGCGGTAGTGGTGGAGCGATTTTTTACGGTTGGGCGGAAAAAGCAAGTTATGGCATTGGTAATTGGACAAAGAAGAGAGGGTTTCAGTATGGCACTGGTTGGTTGAGTAAAAAAGGTCCTAAACCAGACGACAAATCTCGAGCCGAGAAACTTACAGAGTGGTCATCAAAATCAAAGGTAAGAAAACTTACGACCGGTTGGCTTGCTCAAGGAATTACTAAATTATCAACAAAAGGAGGCGAAGATTTAGTAAAACATTATGAAAAAGAAGTCGGGGCTATGTCTTCAGCCGAGGCTAAGGCAGCTTATAAAACAGCTTCGTGGTTAACCGCCTCTGCTCCGCATAAAATAGCTTTGCTTAAGAGATTGGGCAAAGAAGGGGCGTTAGGTGATTTAAACGTAAAGGAAATTTTTACAGACGAAAACAAGAGTAAATTTATTAGATTTAATCAAGGCAAGGCATTTTCTGATTTGCAAAATCAGGGACTCTTTAGTGTAGAAATTAATAATGCTTTGAAAACAGCAGATCCAATAAAAAGGGCTGAAGAATTAGAAAAAGCTACAAATGATCTTATGAGTAAGTTTACTAAAAAAGAAGTTGCTATGGCGTCTTTTAAAGATATGTATAGCGGTAATGCCAAATTTGGTTTTGATGCGGATTCACTAAAAATATTGTCACAATATATTGCCGGAGCTATTGCAACTACAAACTCCGCTCTAGTAGCAAATATAATTCCTAAATTTGACAGTAAATCGCGAAAAATTTTTACAACAGTTTATGAAGATGCCATAAGTAATATGTCCCAAGATACTAAAGATCATTTTGAAAAAACAATGAATAATTATGCAGTAGGTTGGTCGCCGGAAGAAGCAACGTCAGCTGCCGAGGCTCCAAAAGCCTGAAAACAAGTATTGGTTAAATTTTATTTATGATTAAAATTTCACAAAAACAAATCGATAAGAGATGGGATTTATTGCCGATGATTTTAAGAGAAGCGCTGTGCTCTTCTTTAAATGGAACGATAATCTGGAAAATCGGAAAAGAACACCATCTTCTCGATGATAAAATCGGTACAATTCTCGGCCTTGCTGGTTATGTTGTAAACGGGTTTATTCATTTTGATGATTTATCAAAAGAAATCCGCTCAGAACTGGGTATTAATCCGGAAGTTGCTAATTCTATTGCTCGTGAAATTGATCTAAAAATTTTTACTTCAATAAGAAGAGAAATTGATAAAATTTATGCGCCAGTTTCGACGGCTGAAGATATAATTGATTTGCGGTCAAAAATTGAACAGGAGAAAAAGGAAGAAATTAAACCAGAGGCGCCCAAGGTTGTTAGTTTTGAAGAAAAGCCGATAGAAGCGCCAAAATCAGAGCTTAGAAAAGAAATTCCATTGCCGCCGAAAATTGAAACAAAAGGTCCGCTTGCGGAGAGTCAAGTCGAACCAGTGATAATCCACAAAGAAACGGAAATTAAGCCGACTTTTGGGATGAAGCGATCGCTGGGCGGGTTATTCGGATTTTTAAATAGAAAAGAAAAACAAACTGAAGCGCCGATAACGGCAACAATTGAAATTGGCTTAGATGAAAAAATAAAAAAAGAAGATATTTTAATGCTGTCTAAGCTTTCTGCGGTTGGCAAAGCTGGATCATTAAAGCCGTCCGTTATGCCAATTCCAACTCCGCCTGCTGCGCCTAAATTTCATATGCCGGAAAATATTAAAATTGATTCTCCGGTTATGATTAAAGTTCAAGAGCCGCCAGTTGCGTCTGCTTTTAAGGCAAAACAAGATATCAAACCGAGAATAGTTCATTACACGGAATTAAGAACGCCAATTTCAGTTGATAAAAAGACAGCCGAGAGTCAAATTAAAGATGCTAAATCAGTTCAAGAGCAAAAGGATGTTTTAAAGTCTACTATATTTAAAACCAAGGAAATTGAGCCGCCTCATATTATTGAGGCTAAAATTCCTAAATTTAACCAGCCACCAATGCCACCTATGCCGGAGAAAAAAATTGACGCTTCTTTAGCGCCTCAATATGCTGAATCAATAAAAACTGAATCATTGAATACTTCAAAATCAATAAAAATTGAGGCGCCTAAAATTGAAATTATTACGCCAAAACCGAAAATTGAATCTTTGGCTGGACTCGTGCCTGAAGTGACGACTGAAGAAAAATTCGAATTCCAACCGGCTAAAATTGAAATAAAAGCTCCTAAAATTGAAATAAGGACAGAAAATGAAGATGACTTAACCGGGGACGTGATTGATTTACGGACGATGCAGAAAATAAAAAAAGAGTAATCGCTAATAATGCGAATTTTAGCAAATTATTAATTTGCATTACCAATAATCATTCGCATTGTTTTGAGTTATATTAGCATTATTTGCGATTACTTTATGCAATTTCAAATTCCTCAATTTATCGATGTAGAAAGTAAAATTGTCGGACCTTTAACCTTAAGGCAGTTTTTGTATTTGGCAGCGGCTGGCGGAGCGAGTTTTATGCTTTTCTTTATTTTAGCAACATGGCTTTGGTTTATTATCACGGCTGTTCTAGTCGTTATCGGCGCGGCTTTGGCTTTTGTTAAATATAACGGCCAGCCTTTGATAAAAATTATTTTGTATGCTTTTGGGTTTTTGTGGAAACCCAGGCTTTATTTGTGGCAAAGAGAAATAAAAGAACGGACGATAGAAATTCCTAAAATTATGGAAGAAGCGACTTTGACAAAAAGAGAAAACTTAAAAGATTTTTTTTACAATATGCCCAGTGTAAATAAGCTTTGGCAAAATATAATGACGACAAAAGCACCAATTCCAAAAAGAGAGAAACCGCATCGTTCACTTAAGTGGGAAAAACAGCCTAAAGAAAGATTTTCGGTTTTCAAGAAAATTACAGGCGATAGGGATATTGCGAGACGCGTGGATTATCGATAAGCGAATTAGCAGTTAAAAAAAATTTAAGATATAATTATTTTATGCCAACAAAAGAAGCGCAATCTACCCAGCAATTCGTGGAAATTGAAGATATCAAGGACGGAGTGGTTGTTTTAAAAACCGGCGGCTTGCGCCGAATTTTAATGGTATCCGGAATTAATTTCGAACTTAAATCCGAAGAAGAACAGAATATAATTACTTATGCTTATCAAAATTTTCTAAATACCCTGGGTTTTTCCATACAGTTTGTTATTCATTCCAGAAAAATGAACATTAGCAGTTATTTGGAAAAACTTAAAGAACGCCAAGGAAAAGAAGAAAATGAATTGTTGAAAAATCAAATAACAGAATATATAGAATTTATTAAGTCTTTCGTGGAAATGAATTCGGTAATGGCGAAAACTTTTTTTGCTGTTGTGCCTTATGACCCGGTTCAAATTCCTAAAGCAGGCGAAAATTTAATCGCTTCGCTGAAATTCTGGGAAAAAGGAAAAACTCCGAAAAAAGAGGACGAAGGTTTTGAACAAAAAGCAATGCAAATTAATCAGCGGACAGAGCAAATAATAGAAGGATTATCTCAGATAGGATTGCGCGCGGTTGCTTTAAACAGCGAAGAGATTATTGAATTATTTTATAATCTTTATAATCCGCAGGCGACCGAGAAAAAAGAATTAAAAATTGCCAAAGAGTAATCGTGAATAATGCGAATTAATATGCAAATATATGGAAAAAATTAAAATTCCTCAAGCTTATACGCCCGGCGAAAGCGATGTGAAAAATGTCATTGCTCCAGCGGCGCTTGAAAATAATCCCGGTTATGTGAAAATCGGCGAAAAATTCGTTAAAACGGTTTTTATTTTTACTTATCCCAGGTATCTTTCGACCGGCTGGTTTAATTCTATAATAAATTTGCCCGAACTTTTGGACGTTTCTGTTTTTATTCATCCGGTTGAAACAGCTTTAGCGCTCAAAGATTTAAGGAGAAAAGCCACCAACGTTGAAGCCCAGTTATTGGAGCGAGAAGAAAAAGGATTAGTCAGAGATCCGATGCTTGAGACCGCTTATACTGATATCGAAAATCTTCGCGATGTTCTCCAGCAAGCTCAAGAGAGAATGTTTAACACGGGTGTTTATATTTCCATGCAGGCCGATTCGCTTGAAGAGCTTAATAAATTAGAAGAAAAAATCAATTCTTTGTTTGAAAGCCAATTGGTTTACGCCAAACCGGCTATTTTCCAGCAAATTGAAGGATTTTCTTCGGTCTTGCCCTTAGGCCAAGATAAATTATCAGTTCATACGCCTCTTAATTCCGGTCCGGCTTCTTCAATGTTTCCTTTTGTTTCTATGGATTTGACTTCTGACGAGGGTATTCTTTACGGCATTAATCGGCATAATAATACTTTGGTTATTTTCGACCGTTTTTCTTTAGAAAACGCCAATTCGGTAGTTTTTGCCAAGGCGGGCGCGGGAAAATCTTTTGCTGTTAAATTGGAAATTTTGCGTTCGCTTATGATGGGCACGGATATTTTAATAATCGACCCGGAAGAAGAATATAAAAAATTAGCTCAAACAGTCGGAGGAAGTTTTTTTAAAATTTCTTTAACTTCGGAAAGTACAATAAATCCATTTGATATTCCAATTATTCCCAAAGACGAAGATGCGGCCGATGTTTTTAAATCCCATATTTTAAATCTGGCTGGCTTGTTAAAACTTATGCTTGGCAAAATCACTCCTGAGGAAGATGCGCTTTTAGATAGAGCTATCACAGAAACTTATGCTTCAAGAGGCATTACGCCAGAACACAAAGATTTTATCAATATCGAACCACCGCTTTTAGAAGATTTGCAGACGGTTTTAGAAAATATGGAAGGCGGCCGGGGATTGGCCGAGCGTCTTTATAAATATACTCGCGGTACTTATTCTGGATTTACCAACCGGCCTACTAATGTAGACGTAAAAAACCGTTTGATAGTCTTTTCGGTGCGCGACCTTGAGGAAGAACTGCGGCCGATTGCAATTTATATTGTTCTTAATTATGTTTGGAATTTAATCAGAGCTGAATTAAAAAAGAGAATTTTGGTGATTGATGAAGCGTGGTGGATGATGAAATATCCGGACAGCGCTTCGTTTCTTTTCAGCTTAGCAAAGAGATGCCGGAAATATTATTTAGGCCTTACCACTATTACTCAAAATGTGGAAGATTTTTTGGAGTCGCCTTATGGCCGGCCGATTATTAGCAATTCCAGCCTTCAGCTTTTGCTTAAACAAGCGCCGTCTTCAATAGAAGTTTTGGCGAAAACATTCAATCTTTCCGAGGCGGAAAAAAGTTTGCTTTTGGAGGCCAATGTAGGCGAAGGGTTATTTTTTGCCGGACTAAAGCACGTGGCGATTCAAATTGTGCCGTCTTATTTTGAAAATCAAATTATTACCACAAAACCAGAGGAAATATTGGAGATGAAGGAGTTGACCTAAATTTTGGAGTCATCAGACGAACAAAATTTAGCTGTCAAACCTTCATCGAGCACTCAAATTATTTTCAATGTACTATATTTATTTAATCAGAAATATTACAACAAAGGAGACTTATATTGGTTATACAGACGATTTAAGAAGGAGATTTAAAGAACATCACAACAAAAACCCAGAATTGATTTATTATGAAGCATATAAAAATAAAAAAGATGCCCAAGAAAGAGAGCGAAAATTAAAGCAAAGAGGGCAAAGTGTTCGATGGTTAAAAAGTCGTTTAAAGGATAGTTTAAAGTAATTTGAGTGCTCGATGCTCATAATTGTAGTGAAATTTTCTTCGCTATAATGTGAGCTCGAAAATTTCAACAATTATGGCAAAAATATCTTTGCCGGAAATTATAATAATGGTAATGATTGTAGGAGGGGCGGATTTATTTGAAGTTGTTATTGGTTTTAGCGCCGGTGTTCCGGTTGTCGGTCAAATTCTGATTTTTTTCGGACTGATGATTGATGTTTTTGTTTTGGCGCTTACTCAATTTTGGTTTATAATGAAAGGAGGCATCGGGTTTGGAAAACAAGCGTCAGCTTTGAGCGGAAACTTGATAGAATTTGTGCCTATGCTGGATATTTTGCCGATTCGCACCGCAACCTTAATAGTAGCGATTTATTTGATTAATAAGCCGGAAATAGCGGGAAAAATCGGGGCGGTAAAAGCGATAAAATAAAAAATGGAAAATTTTAAAATTTCAAAAAAACGACAAATGTCAGACATTATAAGCTGGGCATTTTTATTATTTACCTTATTAATTTTGTTATTTGGATTTTTGCCTTATGCAAAAGCGCAAGCTGTCCCTCAATTTTTAGTTTCTTGGCAGGCTAATAGCTATGTGCCGGTTTGGTACCAAGGGAAAATTTTTCCGGTAAAAGGATCTTTGGTCAATATAAGTTTTGAATTGATTGATAACGGCAAAATCGCCGACCTTTCAAAAACAAAAGTTCGCTGGTATTTAAATGACAATTTGGTTTTAAACGAAAATAACGGATTGGGCATCAAGCAATATTCTTTTAACACTACTAATTATTCAGGCCAAGATATTGAAGTAAGAATTGCGCTTTTCGATTATAAAGGGGGAAGTCAAATAGATAAAATCATAAGAATTCCGGTTGTCAGTCCGGAAGTCGTGATAGACGCTCCTTACGAGAAAAACTTAATTGGAGCCGGAAAGAATCTTTTTATTGCTTATCCGTTTTTTTTCAATATCGGAGATTTGAGCAAGCTTAGTTTTGAGTGGACGGCAAACGAAGCTGTTATTTATGAAAGTGAAAATACCTCACGCAGTGATTTGGAGCTTAATATTGATTCTGCCGCGCCTAAAGATTTTTCAATTAATCTGGTGATTATTATTAGAAATTTGTTTGATGAAATGCAATTTGCCAGAAAAAACATCCAGTTAAAAGTGAAGTAATTTATTAATGAATGAAAGCTGTAAAATTAAAAAAGCAAAAAATATCAGCATCCTGGTAATTTTATTTTTTATCATATCGTTCAATTTTTCTTTGGCCGTTACAACTGTTGATTTCACCTGCAGTGAATACAATTATCCCTGGTGCGGCACAGAAACATTAGGCGGTTCATCCGGCTTAGTGTCAAAGCTTTACAACTATTCGCTGGCTTTGGTGGGCGTAACAGCACTAGGCGCAATAATTTACGGAGGAATTTTATACACGGTTTCGTCGGGAAACGCTTCAAAACAATCAGAAGCCGTAAGTTGGATTACCGGAGCTGTTTGGGGCATTGTATTGTTAATTGGCGCTTCGCTTTTACTAAGAACTATAAATCCGGAAATATTGCAATTAAGAGAACCGGAATTCGTAAAGCCGGTGATAAAAACGGCGACAAAACAAGCGGCGGCATCCAGAGCTTATTACTCAAAACATCCGGAATATCTTAACAAAGCAACGGATAAGAGTAATTGGACTGATTTGGAAAAAAGTTTATTTTATTCTCATGATGAAGCTTATCAGGCTCTTAAGGCGGCGGGCATTCCTGTGGTTGGGACAAATGGTTTATGTCCAAATCAGGCTTCAAATAATTGCACCAGTTTAAATGGAATTCCTAAAGACACCATAAACACTCTTATTAAAATCAGAAAAGATTTGGAAAACAGTGCTAATCCCGTAGATAGAGCAATTGCCAGAGAAATTGTAATAACCGGCGGTTCGGAGCAAGGGCATGTAAGCCAAGGCTTTGGCATGGGGTCGGTGGATTTGAATTATTCAGCCGGACTATATAATTATATTTACAATAATATGGCACAATATAAAGGAGGGACTGGCAGTATGGCTATAATTAAAGAGTGCGTTGCAGGTGAGAATTACTGCCCATCGCACGCCACGGGTCCGCATTTAAGTTTTTATTTCAGGTAGAATAAATTATAATAAATGAAGATGTTTTCAAAAATTTTAATAATATCCGCATTTCTGTTTTTTATAAGCAGTGTTTCGGTTTTTGGAGCAACTGTTGATTTCACCTGCAGTGAATACAATTATCCCTGGTGCGGCACAGAAACATTAGGCGGTTCATCCGGCTTAGTGTCAAAGCTTTACAACTATTCGCTGGCTTTGGTGGGCGTAACAGCACTAGGCGCAATAATTTACGGAGGAATTTTATACACGGTTTCGTCGGGAAACGCTTCAAAACAATCAGAAGCCGTAAGTTGGATTACCGGAGCTGTTTGGGGCATTGTATTGTTAATTGGCGCTTCGCTTTTACTAAGAACTATAAATCCGGAAATATTGCAATTAAGAGAACCGGAATTCGTAAAGCCGGTGATAAAAACGGCGACAAATAGCACAACAGAAACATCAAATCAATCAACAGTTAGCACTTGTTCTAGAGGCACAGGGGTATGTTCTATTACTCAGAAAAGTATGACCTATAAATCCTGTCAAAGTTGGGCAGAAAGCATCAAAGGGCAAAATAATTTAACTGAATTGCCGACGATTACATTTTCTGATCAACAGACCGATGGTACGGGGATATGTAAATTAGTTTATACAAAAAAATGAAAAAAATAATTATTATAATAACAGCTATTATTTTTATCTCCGCTATTTCTTTCGGTGTTTATTTTGCCTGGAAAAAATCAAAAGAAATTTTAACACCGCCGACTGCTAACCAACAACCTACAACTAACAACCAACAACAGATTACATTAGAAAAAAAATTAAAAATCATTAGTGATCAGGAAGTTTTTGATTTTTGGCTTGCAGCTAATGCGACTTCAACCGAAATTTTTTATATCAATAATCAAGGCCAAATTTTAAAAGTTAAGCCCGATGTAGAAGACGAAATAATAAGCGATCGAATAATCAGCAATCTAAAAGCAGTAGAAGCTGATAATAGCGGGAATAAGATTATCGTAAAAGCAAACAAAATAGAAATCTTTGATATTAAGAAAAAAATCTGGCAGGAGATTAACGCTTTAGCCGCCGGTTTTTCCGTTGACGGAACAAAAGTCGCTTATCTGGAAAATACCGGAGCCACCGCGATAAGTAATTTAATAATTAAAGATCTTAAAGATGCCAAACAAAAAACAACAAAAGTTTTATCTTTTAATCAATATGGTTTTGATTTAAAATGGATTACTTCGGATAAAGTTCTCCTTATTCCAAAATCATCGGCTTCTTATGATAATGAAATTTGGTCAATTGATATAAAAAATAAAGCTTTAAGTATTTTTGCGAATGGCAAGGGATTATTGATTGATTTTGCCAAAGACGGAAGCTGGGGATTAATGCACAGCATTAATCAGGAAGGAGAGAGCGATTTAAAGCTGATTGAATTAAACGGAAAAGTTAAGGCTGACTTACAATTTTCTTCTTTTCCGAAAAAATGTTTAGTGAATTTTGCTAAAATTTATTGCGCGGTTTCTTTGGGCTATAACACTATTAAAAAACCTCTTTTGCCTGATGACTATTTAAAACGAGCGTTTTATTCCGACGACCGGATTTATGAAGTTGATATCACAAACAACACCTTCCTCGAAATTCCTTTGAATTCCAAAATAGCCATAGACGTTTACAATTTGGAACTTTCAGGAAATCAGCTGATTTTTATAAACAGATACGACAAAAAGCTTTACAGCTTGGATATGTAATCAACAAGTGATTGCATAAATATGCATATAAATGATAAATAAACGGAGAATTTTAATTGAACTTGCATGAGTTTCCTAAATTTTTTTAAATCTTCCAGTCCAAGGGCTGATTTTGGATTGGAAGGATTAGCTGAAATTATTATCAGCGCTTTGCACGATGGAATTATCGCTTATGATTCAAATTTTAAGATTTTGATTTTTAACCCGGCGGCGGAAAAAATTTTTAATATTTCCAGCGGAGAAATTATAACTAAACATATTACGCCTAGCCATATTAAAGATCCGCGTTTTAAAATTATAACGCAGGTGTTTTTTCCTTCACTGGCGCCATTAGTTATAAAAAAGTCAGAGCCAAATGCATATCCTCAAGTCAGTGATTTTTCTTTTGAAGATCCAAGAATTGAATTACGATGTTTAACCAGCCGAATTATCGATTCTAAGGGCTTGTTAATCGGCTATGTAAAAATTATTATTGACCGTACCAGGGAGATGGAAATTTTGCGATCCAAAAATGAATTTATTTCCGTAGCTGCTCATCAGTTGCGCACGCCGCTTACTGCGGTTAATTGGGCGCTAGAAACATTAAATAAGGAAAATTTAACAGATAATCAAAAAGAGATGGCAAGCAATGGACTGGGCGCAGCAACCGTGATGCTTAAAATTGTAAATGATTTGCTAGATGTTTCCAAAATCGAAGAGGGCCGCTATGGCTATAATTTTGAAGATACCAATATCATTGATTTTGTAAAAGGAATAATTGCCGAAGTTAAAGAAATTGCCGCTGCCGTTGGAATAAAAATATATCTTGAACCTCCGAAAGAATCGGAATTGATTTTGAAGATTGATTCTCAAAAACTTGGAATGGTTTTGTTTAATTTAATTGATAACGCTATCCGATATAATGTTAAAAACGGCGAAGTGATTGTATCAGTTGAACGGTTGAAAAATAAGCCTTATATCCAGATAGGCGTTAAAGATACTGGTATTGGAATTTCAGCTGATGATATAGATAAATTGTTTAGTAAGTTTTTCAGAGGTGATAATGCCATAAAATCAGTGCCAAATGGTTCTGGGCTCGGGCTTTATATTGCAAAAAATGTCGTGAAAAGACACGGCGGAGAAATTTCGGTAGAATCAGAACTTAATCGCGGCAGTACTTTTTATTTTACTATTCCCACTGACCAAAATTTGATTCCACCCAAAGAATTTGCTCATAGAGAAGAATAAGGCGCCTCATTATTATGCCAGAGTTGCCTGAAGTAGAAACAATTTCAAAAGATTTAAATAAAAAAATCACGGGATTAAAAATCCGTGATTTTTGGACTGATTGGCGAAAATCCTTAAAATTGCCTAAAAATATCGAGCAATTTAAAAAAGAAATAAAAAACAGAAAAATTTTAAAAGTTTATAGAAAAGGGAAAAATATTCTGATTAACTTAACCGGCAACAAGCTTTTGTTAATTCATCAAAAGTTGACCGGCCATCTTTTAATTGGAAAGTGGAAAGTAGAAAATGAAAAAGGAAGAGTCGTATCTTTAATTAAGGGTTCATTAGCGGAAAAAGTAAATAGTTATATTCATTCGATTTTTTATTTGGATAATGGATGGCAATTGGCTTTGTCTGATTTACGCAAGTTTGCCAAGTTAATGGTCGGTGACAAGAAAATAATAGAAAATCTGGCTGATTTGAAAAATCTCGGCCCCGATCCCTTGGAAATAACCTTTCTCCAATTTAAGGAAATTTTAAAAAGAAAAAGAGGGAAAATAAAATCTGTTTTAATGGATCAGACAGTATTGGCTGGCATTGGAAATATTTATTCCGATGAAATTCTTTGGTTTTCTAAAATCAATCCTTTTAAAATGTCGGAAAAATTAAGCGAAGAAGAATTAAAAAAAATATATAAATACAGCCGCTCGACTTTGAAAAAAGCGATTAGTCTTAGAGGTACAAGTATTTCGGACTATCGCGATCCGGAGGGATATGCAGGCGGCTATGATAAGATTAGAAAAGTGTATCAAAGGGGAAATAAGCCGTGTTTTCGCTGCCATAATTTGATAAAAAGAGTAAAAATCGGCTCAAGGTCAGCTCATTTCTGTCCTGTTTGCCAATCAAATTAAGAGGGGAATGGTTTTTTGTTTAGAATTTTTATAAAATATTTAAAGCGTATCAATTATAAGTTATGAAGCAAAATATAAAATATATTTTTGTTGTGGGCGGGGTAATGTCCGGAGTGGGCAAGGGGATAGCCAGCGCTTCAATGGGAAAAATAATCCAATCAAGAGGCTTTAAAGTTACCGCGATAAAAATTGATCCTTATGTAAATGTGGATGCCGGAACTATGAATCCGACCGAGCACGGAGAAACCTTTGTTTTGGATGACGGAAAAGAATGTGACCAGGATATGGGCAATTACGAAAGATTTTTAGGTTATGACCTGACGAGTGCAAATTATATGACCACAGGCAGTATTTATCAATCGGTTATCAATAAAGAGCGCAATTTGGAATATAACGGATCGTGCGTGGAAGTGGTGCCCCATATTCCTTTGGAAATTTTGGATAGATTAAATAAGGCGGCTATAAAAAATAAAGCTGAAATTGTTATGGTTGAGATTGGCGGGACAGTGGGCGAGTACCAAAATATTTTATTTTTAGAAGCGATTAGAATGTTAAGGCTTAAAAATCCGAAAGATGTTTTATTGGCACTGGTAAGCTACTTGCCTTATCAGGGAGAAGGCGGAGAATTAAAAACTAAGCCGACCCAATATGCAGTAAGAACTTTGAATTCCGCCGGTCTTCAACCGGATATTATTCTTGCCCGCGCTAAATTTCCGCTGGATAAAAAAAGAAAAAATAAAATCGCTTTTAATTGCAATGTTTCCGAGGAAAGCGTTATTTCCGCGCCGGATGTGGAAAATATTTATGAGGTGCCGATTAATTTTGAACGGGATAATTTAAGCGAAATAATTTTAAAAAAATTGTTTTTAAAACCGAAAAAGCGAAATTTAACCGATTGGCGGAAATTTATAGAATCAATCAAGAATGCCAGAGGGTCAATTAAAATCGGAGTAGTTGGAAAATATTTCGGCACAGGTGAATTTATATTGTCGGATTCTTATATTTCCGTAATTGAGGCAATAAAGCATGCTGTTTACTCTTTTAATAAAAAACCAGTTATCCATTGGCTCAATTCTGAAGAATTTGACCCATTAATAAATTCTGGCCAAAACGCCAAGAATTTAAAAAAACTTAAAGATTATCACGGTATTATTGTGCCGGGCGGATTCGGTTCTAGAGGCGTAGAGGGTAAAATTGCTGTTATCAAATATTGCCGGGAGCATAAGATTCCTTTTTTGGGTTTGTGCTATGGCATGCAATTGGCGGTAGTTGAATATAGCAGGTCAAAAGCCGGATTAAAAAATGCCAATACTACGGAAGTAAATCCCAAAACAACTTATCCTGTAATTGATATTTTGCCGGAACAAAAGAAAAATATGTTGGAAAAAAATTATGGCGGCTCTATGAGATTGGGATCTTATCCGGCGGCGCTAAAAGAAGGGACAATTGCCATATCAGCTTATAAACAACCTTTAATTTCCGAGCGGCATCGCCATCGTTATGAGGTTAATCCTAGATATGTTTCTATTTTGGAGAAAAAAGGTTTGATTTTTTCCGGATTTTCGCCTGACAATCGTTTAATGGAAATTATAGAGCTTCCCATTTCAAAGCATCCTTTTTTTGTAGCGAGCCAATTTCATCCGGAATTTAAATCAAATCCGCTCAATCCCCACCCATTGTTTAAGGAATTTATCCGGGCAGCGATAAAAAATAGATAATTTATTAAAATGATAATTTTTTTATACGGCCCTGACTCTTACAGGCGTCGAAAAAAAGGCAAAGAAATTTTAGAAAAATATAAAAAAAACCACTTAACGTGGAAGTATTTTGATTTTGGAGAAGGAAGCGCCTTGGAAGAGTTTGAGCGGTTTAAAGAATTTGCCATCAGCTCTTCAATTTTTGAAAACGCTAAATTGGCAGTTATGGAAAATATCTTTTCCGGTTTTGATTCTGACGGCCTTAAGGAGTTTTTGAAATTTTTAAAACCGCGCCTTAATGACGAGAATTTAACAATAGTTATTTCTGAAGAAAAGGTTCCATTAAAAGATTGGGAGTTTTTATTGAAACAGCCGGTTTTATTTCAGGAATTTAAAAATATGAGCCATAATCAGTTCGAGTTTTTTATAAAAAAAGAGTCCGAAGTAAGAGGCTTAGTTTTGGCGCCTCAAGCAGTGGAGTTTTTAGCCGAGATTTTTAGCGGAAATAGCTGGGCTTTGATAAACGATTTAGAGAGGCTTTCTCTGTTTGATTTAAAAAAATTTGACTTGCAAAAAATCAAAGAAACCGCTGATTATTATCAAGCGCTCGTTTTTGAAGATTTTTTCAGCTATATTAATGTTTTTTTGGGGCAACATCAGCCTTTGAAGCATAAAATAATTAGCTTGGAATTGTTATTGGAAAAAGAAGATTCGGCCAAGATATTTAATTTTTTGGTCAGCCGGGCAAAAAAAAATCTGCCATTAATTAAAAAATTTGCCGATTATGACGCAAGCGTAAAGTCGGGCAAGCTTGATTATGAGGAGGCTATTTTAGATTTTGCCTTGTCTGATGCGTAAAATTTATTATAATGAGAATAGATCAAAAAGGTCGTTATATAATTCTAAATAAAAATGATGTTTAAAATAACAAATGAGCCGACTAATTGGCGTTATCTGGGAATAGTGGCGCTTTTTGGCATTGCAGCGGCCGGGCTTATTGTATATTCTTTCAAAAAATATGAAATTGCCGAACCGGTAATAATGAAAAAAGAAATTAAACCGGTTTATTTGAGTCTTAGCGCGGATAAAGCCAGCATTAATCTTAATGAATTGGTGAAAGTGACTGTTTTACTTGATAGTTTGTCGGAAAAAAACGTCGGAACTGACGTGATTTTAAATTATGATCCGGAATTTTTGGAAATTCAGCCGGTTAGTTCTGCGGTAAAAACTAAAAAGCAAATTAAAGACGAAGTTCTTGAGCCAAAAAATTACCTTGACACAACTGCTTCGTTTTTTAATATTTTTCCTTATTTAAGAGTCAATAATCTGGTAGGTTCGATAATTTTTTCTGCCCTGGCTAATCCTTCGGAAGAAGTTTCCGGCAAAGGGTCAGTGGCAACCTTAATTTTTAAGGCTATTAAAAAGGGTAATGTTAAAATAGACATTTCTTTTAAATCAGGATCAAGCGTTGATTCCAATGTTGCTTATATGGGCAGAGATATTTTGACTGGTGTTTCAGGTGTTGAGTTGAATATTAAGTGAGGTATTTTTAAAAAAGAGATACTAAAAAATCCCCCCCCCGCATTGCGGGGGGGGGATTTTTTTAAAGCATTTCTATTAAACTCCATTTTTTGCCAAATTTTTTAGCGTCATATTTGTCGGCAAACCAAATATCTATTCTGTCTTGAAATCTTGGATGCATTCGATCTTCAACCGTAAAAACTTGGTCGCCGAATTCGTCCGGTAGTCTGAATTTTGTTCCAAAAGGCAAAAAATTAGTCGCTACGACCCCGTCTCTGACATAATTGCCCGAAGCGGTAATATGAGGCGTGTCATCGGTTTGTTCCGGAACGCTGGAGTAAGCAGTAACCCAAGCTTTAAAAACTTTAGGCTTGATAAGCCTGTTTTCTTGATTAGTTTGGATAATAATGCGATTTTGAGCTAAAAAAGCGTCTCCCGAAGACTGATAGTTGTAGTTGTTTTGGTAGCTATAAGGAGAAACAAGAGATACTTCTTTTTGGCTCTGGTTAATTGATGCCTGAATAGTGTTGGCATTTAGGAAAACGAGCAATAAAGCGAAATATTTGTTGTATTTACTCATATATTTTATATGTGCCTATTTTTAAAAGGCTTGCTTTTCCAATAAAAAACCCCCTGTTAGGGGCTATATTATTTAAGTATAGGTTATGGCAGTCTCTTGTCAAGAGACGAGGCTGTTTGGGCTATATAGGCAGATAGAGCAGAAATTTTAGAAAAATAGAAATAAAATCTATTTTAAAAGCAGGAGTAGGTGATTTTTTTAAATACGCTTAATCCGCCAATTGGCGGATTAGTTAAGAATTGACTTTTTTAAATAAAAATTATGAAACTAAGAGATTAAAGCGTTCATTTTTATTTTGTGGTATTGTTATCAAATGACCGAATATTTTACCGAAGCCCTGGTAATAGATAAGTCGGATTTGGCTGATTATGATGCAACATTAGTTTTATATACAAAAGACCTGGGAAGAATTACGGCCAAGGCTAAGAGTTTAAGGAAGCCTATTTCTAAACTTTCCGCTCATCTTGAGCCGCTTAATTTTTCCAGTGTAAGGCTTATAGAAAAGAACGGTTTTCAGATAGTTGACGCTTTAACAATTGACCGCCAAAATAACTTGCGCAGTTCTCCGGAATTATTAATAAGATTTTTATCTATTTTAAGATTTATTAAAAAAATGACTTTTGACCTTCAGGCCGATTACCGGCTTTGGTTAATAATCCGGCGGATCATGGACCCAGAGCTTGATGAAAAAATAATTTACCGGGCTTTGCTTAAAATTTTGGGTTTTGATCCGCAATTTGCAATGTGTGTTTCTTGTTACAAAAAAGAAATTGAGTTTTTTTCCGTTGAAAATCAAGTTTTTTTGTGCGGTCAATGCGGTCGGGCGGTTTGGAAAAATAAAGGAGATGAGCTAATATTGATATAATAATAATTACCAGCGTTTATTTCTGCAAATAACGGAATATTTTATTGTTTGACGAATTTTCGCTACTTTCAATCATTAATGGCATTAGAAGATTTAGAGAAAAAACTTTATAATCAGAAAAGTCCCGAAGAAAGCGATTTAAAAAAGCGCGCGGAAATTAGCGCTGATTTAAAAACTGACAAAGATAAATCAAACGAGTCTTTGCAAGATGTTAAATCTTGGCACGATGAAAAAAAGGAAAACTCATCTAAGATGCCAAATATTTTTATGAAAATCGGTCAAATAGGAAAATGGTTATTTTGGATTCTTTTGATTGTAGTTTTGGGATTAGCCGCTTTAAGCGGACTTTATCTTTATGATTATTTTTCCACGGATCGGGAAGTAATTCTTTCTGCTTCAGCACCTTCAAGTGTTATGGTTGGCGTGCCTTTTGAATTGATGATCAATTTTGACAATAGCTCTCAAGATATTTTAAAAGACGCTGATTTTTCCATTTTTTTACCCGAAGGGACGGCAATAATCGGTCAGGGCGCAGATAAAAGAACATTTTCCAAGAAAATAGGCGACATAGAGGCGGGCTTGGGTTTTCAGGAAAAAATTAATCTAATAGCGCTTGGTTCTAATGAGGCGGTTAGGAATTTTAACATCTCTTTTTCTTATTCTTCGGTTCTTAAATCGCGTTTTGAAAAAAAGAGAAATGTGGAAGTTTTGGCTCGAGAGCCGGGCATTAAGCTGGATTTAACAACTCCGGAAAAAGTTTTGAATAACGAAGAATTTGAAACAAAAATCCGCTATGAGAATGTTTCAGATATCAATATAGAGGAGGCGAATTTAAAAATTATTCTGCCCCCCAATTTTTCTATAAAAGAAATAAAACCTGCTGATTTTTTCGGTAAAAATCTTGATAATTTGGCAATAAACGGATTGAAAAAAAGTCAAAGCGGAGAGATTTATTTAAAGGGAAAAATTATCGGGCCAGAACAGTCGTTTTTTGAAGTTAAAGCTCAGATTGAGGTTGGTTTTTCGAGTAATATCTATTTAATCAGCGAAAAGACTGCCAGTATAAGTATTGCGCCTTCGCCTCTTTCTTTGGCAATCAGTTTGAACGAGTCGCCTAATTACGTTGCTTATCCCAATGGAATTTTAAAATATAAATTAACTTATAAAAATAATACCGATGTCGGATTAAGCGATGTAGTGATAAAAGCAAAACTTAGCGGCGAAATGTTTGATTTTTCCAGCCTTAAAACAACTGGGTCGTTTGACTCCCGAGACAGCACCTTGAGTTGGAGCGCGGCCAATGTTTCTCAATTAAGGCTTTTGCCGACTAACGAGTATGGCAGCGTTGATTTAGAAATCAAGACGAAACCGGATTATCCTATTAAAAGGCTTAATGATAAAAATTTTATTTTAAAAGTTGATGCGGAAATTTCTTCGCCTACCGTGCCTTATTATGTGGCGGCTGATAAAACAATCGGATTAACTAATTTGGAAACTAAAATCGGCGGCCGGATTATTATTGAACCTCAGGTTTATTTTAATGATTCGAGTTTGGGCGTTTCAAACAAAGGTGTTTTGCCGCCCAAGATAAATCAGCCAATAAATTTTACAATTCATTGGATTATTAAAAATTATTCCACTGATGTAAAAGATGTTTCTGTTAAGGCTTATTTGCAGCCCGGAGTGCGCTTAACCGGCATTATAAAGAGCAACATTGAAACAGTTCCGACATACAATGAAAGAACTCAAGAAATTAATTGGCTGATTCCTAAAATTGCGGCAACTAAAGGCGCCATTCGGATTCCAGCTGAGGCAATTTTTCAAATTGAGGCTTTGCCTAATATTACTCAAGCGGGGAGAGAGATGCCTTTGGTGGGTCAGACAGAAATAAGAGCAATTGACGAATTTACAAATTCAGAATTAATCTATATGGCGGAATCATTAACAACGAGATCGCTTAAAGATAGCGGATTTGATTTTAGAAATGCATTAGTAATTCAATAAAATGAATAATAAAATTATAATTTATATTGGCGCTGATCATCGAGGCTTTAAATTAAAAGAGTTTTTGGAAGATAATTTAAAAAAGACCGGTTATGAAGTGATTGATGCGGGCAATGGAAATTATGAAGCAAGCGATGATTATCCGGATTTTGCATTTTCGGTCGTCAAGGCCGTGGCTCAGGATTTTTTAAATCGGAGAGGAATTTTAATTTGCGGATCGGGAGTGGGAGTTGATGTTGTTGCAAATAAGTTTCCGGGCATCCGTTCAGCTTTAGCAGCTAATAAAGAACAAGCTTATTTTAGCCGGAACGACGATGACTCCAATATTTTGTCATTAGCTGCTGAATTTTTAAATGATGAAAGCGCTTGGGAAATTTTAGAGGTTTGGCTTAAGACGCCTTTTTCCGGAGAAGAAAAGCACAAGAGAAGACTTGAAAAAATAAAAGAAATAGAGAATAATTTAATAAATAAAAAAACATAACAATAAAAAATATATGAATTTTACGGCTTCAAAAATTTTTTTTACCAAAGGCGTTGGAGTACACCGAGAGCAATTAACTTCTTTTGAGATGGCGTTGCGGGATGCCGGCATTGCTCCTTTTAATTTAGTGACGGTTTCTTCTATTTTTCCTCCTAATTGCAAAAAAATTTCCCGCGAAGAAGGCTTGCAAATTTTAAAACCCGGAGCGATTGTTCATTGCGTTATGGCAAGAAACGCGACTAATGAGCCAAATCGTTTGATTGCCGCTTCTATTGGTACGGCTTTACCGCAGGATTCAAATCAATACGGATATTTATCCGAGCATCATCCTTTCGGAGAAACTTCGGAAAAAGCCGGGGAGTATGCCGAAGACTTAGCGGCCACGATGTTAGCCACTACCTTAGGCATTGAATTTGATTCAAGTATCGCTTGGGATGAAAGAGAGCAAATTTATAAAGCCTCAGGAAAAATTTTTAAAACTTTTAACACCACTCAATCAGCCGAAGGCAATAAGGGCGGCCTTTGGACATCAGTTGTAGCAACGGCCGTTTTTATAATAGAGTAGCAGATTATCTTTAAATGAACATTATTCCAGCAATTAATTGCCAAAATTTTGAGTGTGTTTCCGAAAAATTAAAAAAAGCCGGAGATTTTTTTTCGCAATCCGGCGGATGGATTCAGATTGATATTGCCGACGGCAAATTTACAGATTGGAAAACATGGAATAACCCGGGGGAGTTGTCAGATGCAAAAAATCAATTGCCAGACGTTAATATAGAAGTTCATTTAATGGTAGAACATCCAGAAGAAGCGATTGATGATTGGATTAAAACGGGCATTCAGAGAATAATCGTTCATTTCGAGGCGATTAAAAATTCCGCAGCAGCCAGCGAAAATAATAGCGAAGCAGATATTCTTAATTTAATCTTGGATAAATGCGCGGCTGGCGGTGTTGAAGTAGGCTTGGCAATTAATCCTGATACAGCTATAGAGGAAATTTTGTCCTATTTAGACAAAATAGATATGGTACAGATTTTGGCGGTTAATCCCGGCTTGTCAGGCCAGCAATTTCAGGCGAAAGTAATGAAAAAAATAGAATTTTTAAAAAATGTTGAATTAGGATATTCTGATATTGTAATAGAAATTGACGGCGGAATTAATTTTGAATTGGCTCAATTGGCAAAAGAAGCAGGGGCTGATATTGCTGCTTCAGCATCGTATATTTGGAATAGTTTAAATCCCCAAGAAGCTTTTGAAAAATTAAACAGCATTTAAAGAAAAATTTCAGGAAACGATTATAAGCGAAAAGCCCAAAACGGGCTTTATTTTTACTCCAGCTTTGCTATACTCAAAAAAACTATTTATGAAAAATTCTGATAATTTAATGGATAAAATCGTCAGTTTGTGCAAAAGGAGGGGTTTTATTTATCCCGGCTCGGAAATTTATGGCGGCTTGGCGAATTCTTGGGATTACGGCCCTTTAGGCGTTGAGCTTAAAAATAATATAAAAAATCTTTGGTGGAAGATTTTTACTTATAAGCGCGATGATATGTATGGCATAGACAGCGCTTTGATTATGAATCGCAAGGTTTGGCAGGCTTCTGGACACGAAGTAAATTTTTCCGACCCTCTGTCCGATTGTAAAAAATGCAAAAATCGATTCAGGCCGGATAAATTAGAAAATCCGAAAATTTGTCCTGTTTGCGGCGGAGAGCTTACAGAGCCGCGGCAGTTTAATACCATGATGAAAACTTATCTTGGTCCTGTTGAAAATGATACAGGACTCACTTATTTGCGTCCGGAAACCGCTCAGGGAATGTTCGTTAATTTTAAAAATATTATCGATAGTTTTCATCCTAGAATTCCTTTTGGCATAGCACAGATAGGTAAAGCGTTTAGAAACGAAATTACTCCGGGAAATTTTATTTTCAGAACCAGAGAATTTGAGCAGATGGAAATAGAATATTTTATCCGCGAGGACGAGTGGAAAAAATGGTTTGACCATTGGCTCAGTCAGATGAAGAATTGGATGAAATTAATAGGCATTAAAGCGAAAAACCTTAACTTTCACGAAATTCCTGATGGTGAGCGCGCTCATTATTCCAAGCGCACAATAGATATAGAATATAAATTTCCATTTGGTTTAGATGAGCTTTATGGTTTAGCTTACCGGACTAATTTTGATTTGAAGAATCATTCTGAGCAAAGCGGAGTTGAATTGAATTATTCCGACCAAATTACAGGCGATAAATTTTTACCTCATGTGATTGAGCCGACTTTTGGAGTTGACCGGACATTACTTGCGGTTCTTCTTGAGGCATATAGCGAGGAAGAAGGCAGAGTAGTCTTGAAGTTAGCTTATAATTTAAGCCCGCACAAAGCAGCGGTTTTTCCTTTGCTTGCCAATAAACCTGATTTATCAAATATGGCAAAAAATGTTTATGATGATTTACGCAAAGATTTTAAAGTTGTCTGGGATGATAGAGGCAATATCGGAAAACGCTATTATTCTCAAGATGAAATCGGCACGCCGTTTTGCATAACAGTAGATTTTGATAGTTTGGAAAATAACGATGTTACAGTTAGAAATCGGGATACTATGGCTCAAGAAAGGATAAAAATATCCGAATTAAAAAATTATTTAACTCAAAAATTAACTGATTGAAAATGGAGAAATTCAACAAAATAACTTTAGATAACGGCTTGCGTATAATTTTAGCGCCAAAAAACGATAGTTTTTCAACAACAGTGCTTGTTTTAGTTGAAGCCGGTTCAAAATACGAAGTTAAAGAAATTAACGGCATCTCCCATTTTTTGGAGCATATGTGTTTTAAGGGCACAACAAAGCGGCCGCGCGCGATAGATATTGTTTCCGAGCTTGATGGACTTGGCGCGTCATATAACGCTTTTACCAGCCATGAATATACCGGTTATTGGGTTAAGACCTTACCGATTCATTTTGATAAAACGCTTGATATTGTTTCCGATATGTATCTTAATTCAGTTTTTGACCAAAAAGAAATTGAAAAAGAAAAAGGCGTTATTATTGAAGAAATAAATATGACCAGAGACGATCCAAAACGGTATGTGTGGGATATTTGGACAGAACTTCTTTATGGAGACCAGCCGGCTGGCTGGGATATTTTAGGAACGAAAGAAACAGTGCAAAAAATCAATTCGGGAGATTTTTTAAAATACAAAAACGAGCATTACTTGGCTTCGTCAACAATTATAGTTGTTTCCGGAAAATTTAACGAAGAAGCAGTTGAAAAAATAAAAAGCGCCTTTTCCGAAATAAAAATAAATGAAAAAATTCAGAAAATTAAAACCAAGGAATCTCAAGAAAACTCTCAGGTTTTATTAAAACATAAAGAGTCAGACCAGACGCATTTAATTTTAGGCGTTAGAGCTTATGATATTTTTGACAAAAGAAAGTATGCGCTTCAAGTTTTATCTCATATTATTGGCGGTAGTATGAGCTCTCGATTATTCCAAAAGATAAGAGAAGAAATGGGGGCGGCTTATTATGCTTGGGCAAGTGCTGATTTATTCACCGACCACGGTTATTTGGTGGCTTTAATCGGCGCCGATAATAAAAGGATAAAAGAAGTTATTTCTGCAACTATTGAAGAGCTTAAGAAAATGACTGAGGATTTAGTTGGAGATAAGGAACTTAAAAAAACAAAAGATCATTTATTGGGCAATTTGATGCTTTCTTTGGAAACATCGGATGAAATTGCCAGTTTTTACGGCGGTCAGGAAATTTTAACCAGAGAGCTCATTAGCCCAGAGGAGTTGGCGGAAAAAATTCAAGCTGTTTCGGCAGAGGAGATTATGGCGGTTGCTCAAGATATTTTTAAAAATGAAAAACTTAATTTGGCGATAATCGGGCCTTTTAAAGAAGAGGAAAAATTTGAAGAAATATTGAAAATATAGTAGAATATTGAATATATTTAACATTTTCTAATTGCAATGGAAAAAACCGTAATTGACATTTCTTGGGCTTCTCTTTGGCGAATTTTGCTGATAGTGTTTTTTGCTCTCGCTATTTTTTTATTGCGCGATGTTTTTGTAATTCTTTTTCTGGCCTTAGTAATATCTTCGGCTATTGATACGCCTATCAGTTTTTTAGAAAGACGGGGCATCCCGCGGATTTTGGGCGCGCTTTTTATATTTTTTATGATTTTGGCGGTTTTGTCAGTACTGCTTTATATTATTGTTCCGGTTGCAGCGGTGGAATTTAATAATCTTTCTGTCAATATAAAAGAATTAGAAATACCGGCCTTAGGGTCGCTGGTAACTCCGGAAATGCTTCAAAATTTTGAGCAAAGCTTGAATCAATTTACCGATGTATTGCTCGCGGGCGGAACTTCTTTTGTCGGCATTATTCCGAAAATTTTTGGCGGGATTACTTTTGTAGTGGCTGTTTTCGTGCTTTCTTTTTATCTTTCCGCAAGCAAATACGGAGTAGAAAGATTTTTAAGGGCAATTTTGCCTCCGGTTCAGGAGGATTATGTTATTAGAATTTATTTGCGCGCCAAGCAAAAGCTTGGACTTTGGCTGCAAGGACAATTAATTTTAAGCCTTATTGTAGGTTTTACTATTTTTATCGGATTAATGATATTAGGAGTGAAGTACGGCTTGATTTTTGGAATTCTCGGAGGAATTTTGGAAATGGTTCCTTTTGTCGGGCCGGTAATTACCGGAGTTTTGGCTTTTTTTGTTGCGGTTTCCGAATCATGGACTTTGGCTATTTCGGTAATAGTTTTATTTCTTGTTCTTCAGCAATTAGAAAATCATTTACTTGTTCCTTTTGTAATGAGACGCACAGTCGGTCTTCATCCGGTGGTTGTCGTTATTTCTCTTTTGGCTGGAGCTAAAATTGCGGGATTTGCCGGTTTGCTTTTGGCGGTGCCGACCGCAGTGGTTATTCAGGAGATAATCGAAGATTGGGCTGCCAGAAAAAATGACGGAAGGCTAAGTTTTTCTAATGATTCTAATGATTCCGAAGCTTGATTTATGATTTGCGAGAAAGTTTTATGCTATTATCTATCGCAATTGCGTATCTTAATAGACTTTCTTATTTAGATTGTGTGTGAAATTTACGAGAGGGGACGTTTTTTTAGACATTGCCATTTAGAATGCTAATAAAAGGAAAATTTTATTTCCGATAATTTAATAATGTTAAACAGCGAAAAATCATTTACGCTTTTAGAACTTCTTATCGTCATCGGCATTTTGGCTGTTTTGGCCACCAGCGCGGTAGTAGTATTAAATCCCGCGGAGCTTTTGAAACAATCAAGAGACACCAAAAGAATAGCCGACCTAAAGGCTCTTAACTCAGCTTTAAATTTATACAGCTTAGGCAATGGCTCTTACGGCAGCGCCAATACGGTTTATATTTCCCTGCCTTATGCTACTGCTGATTGTGATTATGGTTCAGGCAACCCGCTACTGCTTCCGTCTTTGCCCAGCGGCTGGAATTACAGCTGCAAATCAGACACTGATTATAGAAAAATAGACAGCACTGGCTGGGTGCCAGTGGACCTCACTTTAATTGAAAGCGGAGCGCCGTTTTCCGCTTTGCCGATTGACCCGATAAACAATTCTTTGTCAGGACTTTATTATAACTACGTGGCCAGTCCGGCTGATTACGTTTTCGCTTCTCTTTTGGAATCAAAGAAATACTTAAAACAAATCGCCTTAACTGACGGCGGTAGCGATGATGCGCGATATGAGATAGGAAGAAATCTAACGCTTTGGACAAACGCTTTGGCTATTGCCGGTTATTGGAAATTGGATGAATCTTCAGGAACCACAGCCGTTGATTTTACAATGAATGGCAATAACGGCACGCTGACTAATGGGCCGACTTGGACTATTGGGAAAGTAAATAACGGTCTAAGTTTTAATGGCGTTAATAATTACGTTATCGTGCCCGATGTGCCGGAATTAAGCGGAGGCCGCGACTTGACGGTTTTGACTTGGTTTAAATTAAATGCCGGAGGCGGAGATCCCGGAAACCCGATTCCTTTTGTTTTCAAATTTTATGGTGTTGATAATAAAGATTGGGGACTGGGTATGATTAATGACCTTATTTATTTCGGTTATGAGCTTGCGGGAAACAATTGGGATAATCCTCCGACTAACGGTTTAATGGGCACAAATGTGATTTCTGCCGGGGATTGGCATTATGGAGCTTTTACTTATAATAATTCAACGCGGGAAGTTAAAATTTATTTAAACGGAGAACCGGAAAACTCGACGATATTGCCTTCAACTTCGCCAGACACTCCAACCAATGTTGAATTCGGTCGAAGCGGTTATAAGAACAGGTTTTTTAACGGATTTCTTGATGAAATCCGCATTTATAACCGCGTTTTATTTGACTGGGAAATCCAGGCGCTTTTTAATTCGGCAAACTAATAAAATATAAGATAAACTTATGCCTTATTTAATTGACGTTCATGCTATTTAAATTTTTTCAAAAAAAATGGTAAAATAGAAACATGAGAAAAATATTGATTTTTACAACGGTTTTATTGGGTATCTTTGTTATATCATCAGACATTGCCAAGGCAGCCACTATATTTCTTGACAATGCCGCCACGGTTACAAGTAACTGTGCCACTTATGACCCAGCTGCCAGAAGTTGCGGCAGCGGAACGTCCAGAGTTTATACAGACGTTTATGCCGCCAGCCAAGCGCTGGCTAATGGCGATACTTTATATATCAGAGCAGGCGAATACTGGAGCGATGTAACGCCTTATGGCGGAGGTACGGGAGCCAGTTGGTGGATGGGGTCTTTAAATATTGATAACTCCTCTAATATTCTTATTAAAAATTATAATAACGAATATGTGTTAATAAAAGGAGGTTCATCAAAAACCATTCCTCAATATCATCCTAATAATGCTATTTTTTTGGCGGGCACCAATAACACTATTGACGGCATAAGCACTTTTGGAGGTTTTGTCTTTGGTGGATCCGATAATACTTTGAAGAATTGCGATTTATCAGGAGGCTGGGATCATCAAGGTCCATGGGGAACCACTGATGCGGCTTGGCCAAACGTTATTCGTCTTATCAATTCACGAAATGCGTTGATTCAAAATTGTAAACTTCACGACAATGCGCAATCAGCCGGAGGGTCTTTCGGAAATTTGGCCTTAGTAATGCATGAAAAAGATGAAAATACAATTTTTGAAAACAATAAATTTTATAATCCTATCAGAGGATGGGTACATCCAAAATATCAATCACAAAACGGTACGATTCAAGCAACGTATCGTTATAATGAATTTGTGGCTTCAGCCAGTGGAGGATTTGAAGGCGCCGCTTTGAATTACGGGAAAATCATAAAAATATACCAAAATGTTTTTAGAGGAGCATCAGCTGACAGGTATTTCTTTTATCAAAACATGGATCCTTTGACATTTCAAATTTATAACAATGTTTTTTTTAATGTTGGCAGGCCGTTATATTCCTGGTCAACCGCAGCGCTTTATGCTCATAATTTTTTTAATAATATTATTTATAACAACGTTAATGGAAATTATAATATTTCTTTTGACGGTTCTTCGTTTGTACATTATTCCGATTATAATAATTTTTATACTCCTTCAGGCATTACGGCTTCTTGGTGGCATAATTATGGTACGCGAGCGACCACGCTTTCCGGCTGGCAATCTTACAGCGGCCTTGATTTGAATTCTGTCAATACTAATCCCAATTTTATAAACAGCTCCGGTTCATTTAGCTCTTCAGCTGACTTCAAAAGAAGCTCATATTCTTCAAACGGCCGCGGCGGCTCGTGGCCATCAGTTATGGGCGCTTATATCACCGGCAATGAATGTATAGGTTTATTATCAACTTGTTCGGGAATTCCGCCTCCGCCTCCTCCTCCACCTCCGCCAGCTGACACTCAAGCTCCTTCAATTCCCACCGGCTTGTCCGCCACCGCCATCTCATCTTCTCAAATTAATCTCTCTTGGACTGCTTCGACAGATAACGTCGGAGTCACCGGCTATCGTATATATAGAGCAGGAACTCAAATAGCCACTACGGCCAATACTAATTATTCAAATACAGGACTATCAGCCTCTACGGCCTACTCTTATATAGTTTCTGCTTATGACGCAGCAGGCAACTTGTCAGCTCAATCAAGTTCCGCTTCAGCCACTACTCAATCAGCTTCAATTGACACCACTCCGCCTATCAGATCAAGCGGAGCGCCTTCAGGCGTTCTGCCTTCTTCAACCACTCAAACCACTTTATCTTTATCAACTAATGAAACATCAACCTGTAAATATTCCACCACTTCTGGCACTGCTTACGCTTCAATAGCCAATACTTTCTCTTCCACCAACTCTACTAACCACTCCACAACAATATCCGGCTTAGCCAGCGGCTCTTCATATTCTTATTACATCCGCTGCCAAGACCAATCCAATAACGCCAATCCCGATGACTTTGTAATTACATTCTCCGTGGCTTTAGCATCAGTTCCTCCGCCAGCAGGGACAATTGCGGTTGATAATGTTTCCACTGCCACTCAAGTTGCTGGAGCTTATACTGATTTGACTTTCAGCCATACGGTTTCAGGAAACGATCGGCTTTTGATTGTTTCAGTGGCGTTGGATCATAATTACGGAGAAATTGTAAGCAGTATTACTTATGCCGGACAAAATATGATTCAAGTCAACAGTACTCATGACGGCACCTGGACACAAAGAGCTTATATTTACAGTTTAATTAATCCTCCAACAGGCGCTAATAATGTCATTGTATCGTTTAGTAATAGATATTCCTTGGGCAAAGCAGTTTCAGCAGTATCTTTTGCCGGCGTTAATCAAACAAATCCTTTGGGAAGTTCGGCAATTTCCGGCGGTAACAATGCCAATCCATCGCTTTCCTTATCAAGCGCTTCCAATGAAATGGTTTTTGATGTTATTGGCGCAAGCGTAAATGCCACTGCTTTGGCAGGGCCAAATCAAACAGAGCAGTTTAATGTTTTAGCTAATAACAATATCAGAAGCGCTGGTTCAATAGAGCAGGGTGCGAGCACAAATAATATGTCTTGGATTTTATCGAGCGCTGGAAAATTTGCTATGATAGCTGTACCGATAAAACCGGCTCCAGTTTTGCCGCCGCCTTCTGATACTACGGCTCCATCTATTCCCACCGGCTTATCCGCCACCGCCATCTCATCTTCTCAAATTAATCTCTCTTGGACTGCTTCTACAGACAACGTCGGAGTAACAGGCT